>ERZ1046876.31-NODE-31-length-120228-cov-21.780949_pt1 | contig 120228 bp, 105 predicted proteins | sample MGYA00383094_ERZ1046876 | MGnify/ENA primary metagenome ERZ1046876 (study PRJEB29581, sample SAMEA5548364) | metagenome | biome: marine; feature: coastal; material: water | depth 50 m | study: Short-term variability in the microbial, nano- and picoplankton...
TATTAGCCGCAGGACAGCAAAGTAGGCGGTTGGTATGACCGCTTGTAAGACCATCGGCGCACCAATTCGTAGGCTTGAATTTGGATTGACTTGGTACGGAAAATCCTTTCAGCGCAATGAATAGAGAGTGCAGGTTCCTTATGCCTCGTCACAAATTCGTAGTCACGCCAAGCCATCAAGGGATTAGGTACCAAGCTGGATGGAGTTTTGCGCGGCCACTCCATCATACCCAACAGTTCGCTGCGCAACACTGTCATGTGTTCCATTCTTGCGCATGTATGGCCCCCGGTTCGCGCCGGACCATGGTTCAAAACAAAGCATGAAAGAGCAGATTTAATATAGACCAGTTTACACTGCCGATAAGTCCAGTATAACTTACCCTCCATGGCAATCTCGGTCGAAACTTTCTTCCTGTCTTCTGACAATCAGGGCACATTGCAGGCTCAGATCCAACAAATGATTGCGGAGGGCATTCTCTCAGGGCGTTTCCGAAAAGGGGAAAAGCTTCCTTCAAGCCGACGTCTTGCGGCACACTTGAGTGTCAGCCGCATCACTGTGACGCTTGCCTACACGGAACTACTGGCGAATGATTATCTGACATCACGAGGTCGTTCTGGCTACTTCGTATCCGAAAACGCTCCCGTGCCACCAAATTTCACTCCACCGCAAAGGGGTGAAGAGACAGTCGATTGGTCGCGAGCCATCGGACAACGATTTACTGGCGGCAAAGTACTCGAAAAACCTAAAGATTGGGCCAGCTATCGCTATCCTTTTGTTTATGGTCAAACGGATCCGTCGCTGTTTGATCACTCCAATTGGCGCCTCTGTGCACTACAGGCGTTGGGACAAAAAGACTTTACAGCGCTTACCGCTGATTACTTTGACCAAGACGATCCTCGCCTCGTTGAATTTATTGCCCGCAATACCCTGCCGCGACGTGGAATTATCGCAAGGCCTGAGGAAATTTTGATTACGCTTGGCGCTCAAAATGCTCTTTGGATTGCCGCGCAAATTTTACTCACGCAACGGCGAATGGCAGCCATCGAAGACCCTTGCTACTATTCGTTAAGCGATATTCTCCAACAGTCCAGATGCCACGTCGCGCCAGTATCCGTTGATCTCGACGGGCTGCGTCCTTGCGAAATTCCTGCAGAAACTGACGTCATTTTCACTACTCCAAGCCATCAGTGCCCAACAACCGCCACCATGCCAATGGACCGGCGAAAAACTCTGCTTCAGCATGCGCGGGACATCGACGCCCTAATCGTTGAGGATGACTACGAATTTGAGATGTCCTTTTTGGATGCACCATCGCCGGCTCTTAAATCGTTGGATACCGATGGACGCGTCATATACGTCGGCAGCTTTTCAAAATCGCTGTTCCCTGGTCTCCGGCTAGGTTACCTTGTGGGTTCAGAGGCCTTCATCCGCGAGGCGCGCGCTCTTCGCGCCAGCGTTCTGCGCCATCCGCCAGGCCACATTCAGCGCACTGCTGCCTATTTCCTGTCGCTTGGACACTACGATGCACTTGTTCGCCGGCTCCGAGAGGCACTGAAAGAGCGGCGCAGCGTCATGCAAGACGCGATTGATCACCACGGCCTGACCGTTGCGGGAAAGGGTGTCTTCGGTGGATCTTCTTTTTGGATGCGGGCACCAGTAAAGTTTAATATGGATGAGGTCGCCAATCGCCTTCGCGCCAAAAGCGTTCTGATCGAACCCGGACATCACTTTTTCCACGGATCGGAGCAACCAAATCATTATTATCGGCTCGGTTACTCCTCAATTCCAGTCAGTCGTATTTCTGATGGTGTGGCCAAAATTGCGGAAGCTTTACGCCTCTGACCCCTCTGGCAATATCCGGTTTAGCAAACTGGCCCTAACGGCTCAACGCCCCTGCCCCTAATTTCCCGAAAAAAGCCCTTGGGTGCATTAGGAGTGATTCATATGAAAATGACGACCGAAGAAGCATTTGTAAAAACGCTGCAATTACACGGAATCGAACACGCCTTTGGAATTATTGGTTCAGCAATGATGCCAATATCTGATATATTTGGCCAGGCCGGAATTTCCTTCTGGGACTGTGCCCACGAGGGTTCAGGCGGTTTTATGGCGGACGGCTACACACGCGCGACCGGTAAAATGTCGATGATGATCGCTCAAAACGGTCCAGGCATCACAAATTTCGTGACAGCCGTTAAAACCGCTTACTGGAACCACACACCACTTTTACTTGTCACACCTCAGGCGGCCAACAAAACAATGGGCCAGGGTGGTTTTCAAGAAATGGAGCAAATGAACGCGTTTGCTGATTGCGTTTGTTACCAAGAAGAAGTTCGAGATCCATCCCGCATGGCCGAGGTTTTAAACCGAGTTATAATGCAAGCAAGACGGAACTCCGCTCCTGCTCAAATCAACGTGCCGCGCGACTACTTCACGCAGGTCATCGACATTGAATTGCCCGCTATCGTAGATTTTGAAAGGCCAGCCGGTGGCGATACAGCCCTAAAGGATGCAGCGGAGCTGCTGAGCAATGCCAAGTTCCCTGTGATTCTGAACGGTGCGGGCGTGGTTCTCGGCGGCGCTATCCCTGCGTCAATCGCATTGGCAGAGCGCCTATCAGCACCAGTATGCTGTGGATATCAACACAATGACGCTTTCCCCGGCACGCACCCTCTGTTCGCCGGACCACTGGGTTACAATGGCTCCAAAGCCGGTATGGAACTCATCTCAAAAGCAGACGTGGTACTAGCGCTTGGTACGCGCTTAAATCCATTTTCTACCCTGCCGGGCTACGGCATTGATTATTGGCCAAGCAACGCAAAGATCATTCAGGTCGACATCAATCCTGATAGGATCGGACTGACGAAGACGGTTTCTGTGGGCATTGTTGGGCACGCAAAGACGGTCGCCACATCACTGCTGGAGCAACTCTCAGGCACTGCCGGAGATGAAGGGCGTGATGCCCGCCTGGATCTCATTGCCACAACCAAATCAACATGGGCTCAGCAGCTTTCTTCAATGGATCACGAGGAAGATGATCCGGGCACGACGTGGAACGAGCGGGCTCGAGGCGCCAAGCCTGATTGGATGAGCCCACGCATGGCATGGCGCGCCATCCAGTCAGCGCTCCCTCGCGAAGCTATCATATCGTCGGACATCGGCAATAACTGTGCCATCGGCAACGCTTACCCGTCGTTCGATGAAGGTCGTAAATATCTTGCGCCTGGCCTGTTTGGTCCTTGCGGTTACGGCTTACCTTCCGTGGTCGGCGCGAAAATCGGATGTCCAGATGTTCCTGTTGTGGGATTTTCAGGAGACGGTGCTTTCGGCATTGCAGTGACTGAGCTTACCGCAATTGGCCGTAAAGAGTGGCCAGCGGTCACTCAAATTGTATTCCGCAATTACCAGTGGGGCGCAGAAAAGCGAAATTCAACCCTATGGTTTGAAGACAATTTTGTCGGCACAGAGTTGGATACTCAGGTCTCCTATGCGGGCATCGCCAATGCCTGTGGCCTGAAAGGAGTGGTCGCACATACAATGGATGAGTTAACCGCAGCTCTCACACAAGCCGTCAAGGATCAAAAGAACGGGATTACGACGCTAATCGAGGCGATGATCAACCAAGAGCTTGGAGAGCCATTCCGTCGCGATGCAATGAAAAAACCTGTTGCTGTCGCCGGTATCAGCGCCACAGACATGCGTCCACAGCAGGTCGGCTAAGGTGCCAAAGGGGCCGTGTGAAATTCATGCGAATAGATGCCGTTGGAAAAATTCAGAATTTCCCGGCCCCCAACTCTATGCCAGCGCCAAAGTAAGTGCCGTTGCACCAGCAATTGCCTCGACGCTTACACCGCGGCTCAAGTCACAAACCGGCTTGCGAAAGCCCTGCAAGATGGGTCCAAGCGCCTGCGCGCCAGCTAATTCCTGCGCTAATTTATACGCAATATTACCTGCATCAAGCGTTGGAAACACTAATACATTGGCCCGACCATCCCCCATACCTTTCAATTGGGCAACTGCAGGATTTAGTGCTGCGTCACCCTGCACCGGGCCAGTATATCCAGTGATCTCAGCAGCCTCCCGCACGAGATCAACGTTATCACCCGCGCCTGAACGGTCCGTTGAAAAAGATAACAGCGCCACCCGCGCAGCCCCAAGAAGCTTTTCCGCAGCTTGCGCCGATGCGCGAGCAATATCAGCCAGCCCTTTGGCATCGGGCGAAACGTTTAGTCCGCAATCGGCAAATATTAATTCACGACCGTTAGGGAATTTCATTAAGAAAAACGACGAGGGTAAAGACACACCGTCAGCGAGTCCGATTGTTATGGATGCCGCCTCAATTACCGATTTACTTGATGTTATCGCCCCAGCCACCATTGCATCTGCATCGCCATTGGCCACCATAGCAGCCGCCCGATATAAAGGGCGTGCAATCATTCGGCGGGCAATTCCTTCTTTAAGACCTCGCGCGCGCACCAGCGAACCAATATACGGCTCCATCGCTTCAACAACGTCAATAGAATTACAAACGCCCTGTTCAGACAACAAACACATCGCCGCTGCAATGCGCGCGTCGTCCACTGCTTCAGGGAATACAACGGTAAAATTACGTTCTTGCGCAATATCAACCGCCTGCTGCAATGCCGACATGAAATATCCTTTTTACTTGTTACCAAAAACAATGATGAGCAGGCCCAATCAAGTGAAGTGCGGTCCTATAAGAGATTACATTAAACACTGCAGTGTCAGCCACCTCAATACTCGCGAAGTAGTTTGCAAACTCAGCAACGAATTTGGTGCCTTATTGAAGCTCAAAAACTTACAGGGGGCTGCTAGCAAGAAAATTAAAACGTTCACGCAAAAAAAACCTAATAAACAAGTCAATTTATACTTATACGCGCTTCATCTGCGGCGCGGCACCTCTACGGATTTATTATCCGCGAAACTTGCCATTGAGCAAATGTATAACCGGATTGTTCAACGCGTAGAGCAACAACCGGTCAATATCCTGATCTACCAACTAAACATTCATGACTGCCCTAACATTTGTGATTTCGATCACATAGGGGAAACATAGTGCCGAAGCTTAGTTCATTTTTAACGTGAGACCGCCTGTCTCAAAACTGGGAAGTATCATGACATTTCGAGAACCGCAGATCGACACATCTCCCAAGGTTTCGGACGAAATTCGAAAGACGACCTGCTACATGTGTGCCTGTCGATGCGGCATCAACGTTCACATGAAGGACAAAAAAGTTGCCTATATTGAAGGCAACCGGGACCATCCCGTAAACAAGGGTGTTCTTTGTGCGAAAGGGTCTGCCGGCATCATGCAGGTTAATGCGCCCTCAAGACTGCGAAAGCCACTTAAAAGGGTGGGCCCCCGCGGCTCCGGCGAATTTGAAGAAATCAGTTGGGAAGAAGCAATCAGCACCGCTAGTGATTGGCTCTCAGAAATTCACAATACAGCGCCTCACAAGCTTGCGTTTTTCACTGGACGAGACCAATCACAATCTTTCACATCGTATTGGGCGCAGCACTTTGGTACGCCAAACTACGCTGCGCATGGCGGCTTTTGCTCGGTGAATATGGCGGCAGCCGGAATTTATACCATGGGAGGAGCGTTCTGGGAATTTGGTCAACCTGACTGGGACTATACCAAGCTGTTTATGATTTTTGGTGTGGCTGAAGACCATGACTCCAACCCAATCAAAATGGGTATCGGTAAGATAAAGGCACGTGGTGCTAAAGTGATCGGGGTGAACCCAGTTCGTTCTGGCTATAACGCGGTAGCTGACGAATGGGTTGGCATCACGCCAGGCACAGACGGTCTCTTTATCCTGTCACTGATCCATGAGTTGATGAAAGCTGGCAAGATCGACCTGAACTACCTTGCTCAATACACCAATGCAGCCGTTCTGATAGACAGCAACACAGGTTTAATGCTGCGTGATGATGACGGAAAGCAACTGGTAATAGACCGAAACACTGGCGACCTTACTCCGTTCGACCGGAAAGGCGTACGCCCAGACTTGGCAGCTACATATAGATATGCCGGCACAACCCACAACACCGTTATGCACCTGATGGCCGAGAAATACATCGACAAAAAGTACGCCCCAGAGGCTGTCGCTGAACGGTGCGGTATTTCCGCAGGAAAAATCCGTCGTATTGCAGCCGAATTGGCTCGGGTAGCCTTTGAGGAGTCTTTTGAGCTCGAGCAAGAATGGACAGATTTCCGCGGGGAATCTCACAAAACAATTACGGGACGGCCTGTCAGTTTCCATGCCATGCGGGGAATTTCGGCACATTCCAACGGGTTTCAGACCTGCCGTGCCCTACACGTATTGCAAATTTTGCTAGGTTCCGTTGAGGTTCCCGGCGGTTTCCGTTTCAAACCGCCCTATCCCAAGCCAGTCGAAGCACATCCCAAACCGCATGGCGACAGTGGCCCTGGTCGCCCGCTCAATGGCCCACATCTAGGCTTTCCACGAGGCCCAGAAGACCTCCTCCTAGATGAAAACAATCAGCCTATTCGGATCGATAAGGCCTTTACCTGGGAAAACCCAATGTCAGCCCACGGTCTGATGCACATGGTGATCTCTAACGCCCATGCGCAGGACCCGTACCCCATAGACACGCTGTTCATGTACATGGCCAACATGTCATGGAACTCTTCGATGAACACCTCTGGTGTAATCAAAATGCTTACCGACCAAAACGACGATGGTGGTTATCGCATTCCACGCATCATCTACTCCGATGCCTACAACTCAGAAATGGTCGCCTATGCCGACTTGATTTTGCCCGACACCACATATTTGGAACGTCACGACTGCATCTCCCTGTTGGATCGCCCTATTTGCGAGGCAGACGCTGCAGCCGATGCAATTCGTTGGCCAGTAATCGAACCTGACCGAGACGTCCGCGGATTTCAGTCAGTATTGATTGATCTGGGGGCCCGCATCGGCCTGCCTGCCTTCCTGAATGAAGATGGTTCGCAGAAGTGGAAAGACTATGGAGACTACATCGTCAACCACGAACGCCGTCCAGGCATAGGCCCGCTTGCGGGCTTCCGTGGTGAAAACGGCGATCAGACCGGGCGGGGTGAAGTTAACCCTGAGCAGCTAGATAATTACATTGAAAACGGTGGGTTTTTTGTTGAACATATTCCAGACGAAGCGTTGTATATGAAGCCCTGGAACGCAGCCTATCAAGATTGGGCCGTAGGTATGGGTATCTACGACACTCCCCAACCCTACCTATTCCAACTTTATGTTGAACCGATGCGCAAATTTCAGCGTGCCGCTGAGGGTCATGGGGACCGGCAACCCCCCGACCACCTACGTGAACGGCTTCAAGAGGTAATGGATCCTTTACCAATCTGGTATCCACCAATTGAAGATAGCACAATTGACACCAATACATTCGGCGTGCACGCGCTTACGCAGCGCCCAATGGCAATGTATCATAGCTGGGGCACACAGAATGCTTGGCTGCGTCAACTCCATAGTGAGAATCCGCTGCACCTCCCAACCAAGTTATGGAAACAGCACGGCTTCAGCGAAGGTGACTGGGCGTGCGTTACCTCTGCTCATGGCAAAATTACCGTCCCAGTCACGCATCAAGCTGCACTGAATGAAAATACGGTATGGACATGGAACGCGATCGGGAAACGCAAAGGGACGTGGGGCCTTTCAGAAGATGCGCCAGAGGCGACAAAGGGGTACCTTCTAAATCACCTCATCAACGAACTCCTTCCACCAAAAGGAGACGGGCTACGTTGGGCCAACTCAGATCCGATCACGGGCCAAGCCGCTTGGTTCGACCTTCGCGTTAATATTGAAAAGGTTGATCCTCGCACCTCAAGCTTACCTTCCTTAGATCCGATCAAGTCGCCAGTTGGACATGGCCCAGACGAAATCAAGTGGAAGGTTGGTAAATGAGACAGAACCACCGTTTGCTTCATATAAACCAAGGGAACGACTTACCCGCCTGTGACCGGGCCTGCTTACCTACACTATCAGCAACCACTCCACAAACTCCAGAGGGACAAGTATGACAACCCTACCGACCGCCACCAACAAAAAACTCGGCCTGGTGATAGATCTGGATACCTGCGTGGGCTGTCATGCCTGCGTGATTTCTTGTAAGGGCTGGAACACCGAAAACTATGGCGCTCCTCTGTCCGACCAACGCCCCTACGGAAATGAGCCCATGGGCACGTTTCTCAACAGAGTTCACAGTTATGAGGTACAGCCTCCGGAAGGGGCGGCACAAACAGTGCATTTTCCAAAGTCTTGCCTTCATTGCGAAGACGCACCATGTGTTACTGTCTGCCCCACCGGTGCTAGCTACAAACGCACTGAAGACGGGATCGTTTTGGTCAATGAAAGCAGTTGCATTGGTTGCGGTCTTTGTGCTTGGGCCTGCCCCTATGGCGCACGCGAACTTGATCAAGCCGAAGGAGTTATGAAAAAATGTACCCTTTGCGTCGACAGAATCTATAACGAAAATCTTCCAGAGGAAGATCGAATTCCCTCCTGCGTGCGAACCTGCCCGGCTGGCGCCCGCCACTTCGGAGACTTGGGTGATCCAAACAGCGACGTATCACAACTCGTACAAGAAAGGGGAGGAATGGACTTGATGCCTGAACTGGGAACAGCACCGGTGAACAAATACCTTCCACCACGTCACAAAGATAGCTGGGATGATCAAAGCCTACTCGCCCCACTATTGGAGCCCATCGCAGACGAACCTGCTGGTTTTTTGGGATGGCTTGACAAAGCCCTTGATAAGCTTCCCGGAGGCACAGCCTAATGCATCCCGCACCATCAGTTATCATTTTCACAACTTTCTCGGGGATTGGCTTTGGCCTTTTATTTTGGTTGGGTCTAGATCCATCCCCTCCAACCGGAACAATTGGTTTTACATTCTTCTTCATCGCTTTTGCACTGGCTGTGGGAGGACTGATATCATCAACATTTCACCTGGGGCGTCCTGAACGGGCCTGGCGCGCACTTACGCAATGGCGCACGAGTTGGCTAAGCCGAGAAGGTATCTGCGCCATTGCAGCATTGATGATCATGGGTCTCCATGCGATCGTTTACATTTTTCTGGGCATCCAAATCGCCTTACTAGGTTGGATCGGAGCGCTGCTTTCGCTTGCAACGGTCTACACAACATCGATGATCTATGCTCAGTTGGCGACAATTCCGCGATGGAACACCACACTAACTTCAGTACTGTTTCTCTGTTTGTCAGTCGCCGGCGGCGCACTACTCTCAGGTAGGGTAAAGGTCGCCCTTGCGTTCCTCTGCGTGGCAGGCGCAACTCAGATAATCTGGTGGAAACGTGGCGACAATGCCTTTAAAAATAGCGGTTCCAACTTGGGTACAGCTACCGCGCTCGGCTCTATAGGTACAGTGCGATCAGTCGCACATCCACACACCGCACCAAACTACCTAATGCGTGAATTTATTTTTCTTGTCGGCCGAAAACACGCGCAGAAACTGCGAATAATCTCTTTCGCTTTGATGATCATTTTGCCAATCGTCCTATTGGTCACCCCGTTCAGTCACATTAGCGTAGTTCTTGCGATCCTCAGCCATTTGATTGGCGTAGCTGTGTCACGATGGCTATTCTTCGCAGAGGCGGAACATACAGTCGGCCTCTACTACGGTATGCGATAAAAATTGGGCCTTTCGGCCCATTTTCCTTCGACTTTCGATGTCAAAAGCTGTCGGCGCGTTAGAGTTGAACGCAACAATGTTTAACAGGTAGGTTATGGATCGCGCTAGCTTCGAGCATTAGTTCAAAAGAAAATATTCTAAACAAACAAACTCTATGAAACTGTCAAAATTTCATGGGCGGTTTTTGTCGCGCCACGAACTTAACCAGCGCGAAAACCGTCCACGTTTCTCAACGAAAGTGTCACTCGCCGCATCGAAGGTATCTTCCATCTCCGCTAGAACTGGATCAATCCGTGCCTGCCTAAATCTGCGCCAGCGTGCCCAAACAGACCAGAATAAAGCAAAGAAACCTATGAGAATAATTATGTTCATCCACGGGATGATGTTTACACTTGGATCGACCAATGCTTTTACACCAACTGCGTTAGGGTAGATCGACAAAAGTTCATTTCGCCAACCATAATGCTTCAGGGCTACCCACTGGGGTGCTTCCTTAGTCGACTTGAGATCATTTGCTTCAGCCTGAAGGTTTGAAGTATCAAATTTGAAATAAGGGGGCCAACCCCAGCCTGTGTCCTCATTTCGGTATACGATCGGGCGCTCACTGTCGTAAAACGCCTGAATAAAGAACACATCCCGATTAATCACACCGACTTGATTTCCGGTATCCGGAGACGCCCAAAAAATCGAGTTTTCTCCAAAATCAATTCGTTTTTCGTAAGTATCAGCGATCCGTACAATGTCGTTCTGTGGCAGGGTGTAATGAAAGAACGCCACGATCAGCAGCCAAAACAAACTCCAAAAACCCCATTTTAAATAGACCATATTCCGGTCCTCTTAGTAGAAATTAACAAAATAGATCAATATAATAACGAGTGTGACCGGGACAATGTAAACCCCAAGTAGCAGCTTTTGACGCAAGGATTTTTCATAGTTCCGCAATCCATGTTCTATCCATTGGTCGCGGTCACCAGTTTTGCTTCCTGCGTCCCAATCAATTTCGAGCTTTTCGCGCTGCACTTGGCGAGAATACAGCAACAAGCACACGTAAATGACGGTCAGGACAATAAACGCAATCACTGAAAGCCTGAACAACGCAAACATCGATTACCTCCTTACTATGTTCGAAGAACCGTGACGGCCAATCAGGTCGTTTCAGCCCCTAGCGGACTCGTACATTAGCACACCAGCCCCCAGCAGAACCAATCACACTACGACCTTTCTCAGCGAACGTCAGCAATTCCAGCTCTACCCTCCTCAAAACGTCGCGACGGTGTTTCAATCTTTGCCAAATTTACCTGCTTATCTTGAAACTTTGTAATGTAATCCATGTCCAGGTCGACCAGTTAAGTTTTAAGCTTACTGCATGGTGCAACGTGCCTAGACTACAAAATTCGTATTTTTATGGCGGAAATTTTATCCACCGACATTATTCTCAGAGCCAGTGCATCTGCGATCATCAAGCGTCTTGGTCAGATTTAGTTCACCCTGTTCCCGTACGCATTTAACACATCCAGCCAATGATTTAACATATAGGCGACCAAGCGCAATTTCGCGATCAATCCCTTAATTCCGAAACTGGCATTGGCAGCTCGTAAAATTCCGGACACATCAATTTAAAGGAGTTCCTACTGCTTACTTTCACAGGGTACCAGCGCTTGACACAAAACCAATATTCCTTGCTCAGCGGTTGGAAATCAATAGTCTCACTGACAGTACAGATCGAGGTATTCTATGCAACCTGGCCCATTAAACCTGATCACTGACGTCGACGGCCTCATCGTAGGAAACGCACAAGACGAAGCAATAAAGACTGGTAGCACCGTTCTTTTGGCTAATGAACCTTTCGTCTGTGGCGTTAGCATCATGGGCGGTGCTCCTGGCACAAGAGAAACCGAATTACTGGCACCTGACAAAACAGTTCAGAAAGTCGATGCGTTGGTTCTGTCCGGCGGGTCTGCATTTGGTCTTGACGCAGCGTCTGGTGTTGTGGACGAATTACGTAAGATGAAGCGCGGCTTTGCTATCGGCAAACAGACCGTTCCAATCGTACCTGCTGCAATCCTGTTTGACCTACTGAACGGCGGTAAAAAGGTTTGGAATGAAAATCCATATCGCGCTCTCGGGGTAAAAGCGCTTCAGAGAGCGTCGAAGCATTTTCCCTTGGGAAGCCTTGGCGCGGGCACAGGGGCAACCCTTGCCTCGCACAAAGGTGGGCTTGGTTCTGCATCACTACGCCTTCCATCCGGCCACATGGTTGGTGCGCTGGTTGCGGTGAATGCACTTGGTGATGCATCTCCAGACGGATCACATTTCTGGGCAGGGCCATGGGAAATCAACAACGAATTTGGTGGACAGGGTGGGGTACATTCCTCCCAAACACACACTCCAGCAACCAAGCTTGCCACGCTAAACACTACCCTCGCCATCGTCGCTACTGACGCTACGCTTTCCAAAGCTCAATGCACTCGCATGGCAACGACTGCTCATGACGGTATGGCCCGCGCCTTAGTCCCTTCTCACACTCCAATGGACGGGGATCTGATCTTTGCGATATCAACGGAGACGAAACCACTGCAAGACTCGGTGCAAAACACGCTTTGGCTAGGCCATGCCGCTGCTACCTGCTTGGCGCGCGCAATTGCCAGAGGCGTTTATCATGCAACGCCAACAAAAGGTGACATTGTACCATGCTTTCAGGCCTCTTGAACACATAACAAAAGTCGCGACAAAACACTGTTAGGATCTTCAAGAGGCTCCAAGACGTCAAAATGATGTTTACCCACAGCTGTCACGCAATCACATTCCCATGCATCCGCCAACTGTTTTGACTGCGCTAAGAACACGGGACGCTCATCAGCCCCAACCCAAACCGTGACTGGTAGACCGTCTCGGGGTAGCAGTAAGGCTGGACTTTCCGAAGCGCATTCCTCCTCGTCCAATTTCAGATCTGAATTCATAGAAGTGTGCATCAAAGGGCGCAAATCTGAAACTGGTGAAATGGGCACAACTTGCGTCAAGCGATTCACAACATTTTCCCCAAGAACACCGGGGCACACCATCCGGGCAACAAGCTGGCCACCGGCCGAATGCCCTGCCAAAGCGATTGGCCCAGCAACCTTTTCTGCGGCAACAGTAACAGCCTGAGCGATCTGCAAAGTCATTTCAAAAATTCGAGCCTTTGGAGCAAGATCATAAGAGGGTATGGCAACCGCCCAACCCCTACTGATGGCAGCCCCTGCAAGATGGGACCAAGAACTTCGGTCAAATTTTAGCCAATAGCCGCCGTGTACGAATACAAACAGCCCTTTTGGTGCCTGCTTTGGGAAAAATAAATCCATCGTTTGGCGCTCACCCAACCCGTAAGCCACCCCAAGTTCGCAATAATTATGCTCACGGAATATCGCCGCCCGATCTGCCCACATTTGCGGAAAAGAAGCCGCATTTTTAATGTAAGCTGCGTTTGCGTAATCATCATCAAGATTCATTGACATATTTCCCAAACTTGCTAGCTATTTTGCCTATCTCCGCCATCGTACTTTCCCGCATGGAACTGCTGTTCCACGCCAAAGCCATTCTTAGGAAACCAGCATGCTTGATAATACGACCAACCTCAAATCCCTTCTAAGTGAACCCTCCTTACTGGAGACGCGCGCCTACATAGGCGGTCAATGGGTCGAGGGCGACTCAGGGATTACGTTCGACGTGATTAATCCAGCCCGTGGCGACGTAATTGCACGGGTTGCCGATATCAGCAGATCGCAGGTTGCAGGAGCAATCACACACGCTGAAGCCGCTCAAAAAGAATGGGCGAGATGGACTGGAAAAGAACGTGGTGCAGTTTTGCGCAACTGGTTTGATCTTATGGTCAAACATCAGCGAGATTTAGCTCTGATCCTGACTGCAGAAATGGGTAAACCTATGACTGAGGCGCTTGGAGAAATTGCCTATGGAGCGTCATTTATTGAGTTCTTCGCAGAAGAAGCTAAGCGAGTTTATGGCGAAACTATCCCAGGCCATCAGCGTGATAAACGAATTACTGTGATCAAACAGCCTATTGGCGTGGCTGCCTCAATCACTCCCTGGAACTTCCCAAACGCGATGATTACTCGCAAAGCTGGTCCGGCGTTAGCGGCCGGATGCTCATTTGTTGCTCGTCCAGCAACAGAAACACCACTCTCAGCAATAGTACTTGGAGTTCTCGCCGAGCGCGCCGGTATCCCAGCGGGTGTCCTAAACATTGTACCATCAACAAACGCCAGTGAGGTTGGCAAAGAGTTCTGCGAAAACGACGCAGTACGCAAACTAACCTTTACTGGCTCAACAGAAGTTGGGCGCATTCTACTACGGCAAGCCGCGGAAAGCGTCATGAAGTGTTCAATGGAACTTGGGGGCAACGCGCCGTTCATCGTTTTTGATGATGCCGATTTGGACGCAGCCGTCGAAGGCGCGATTATGTGCAAATTCAGAAACAACGGTCAGACATGTGTGTGTGCCAACCGCATATATGTACAATCCGGTGTGCATGATGAGTTCGCCGCTAAACTCAAGGAACGGGTCGCAACGATGAAAGTTGGTGATGGTCTCGAAGATGGAACCGTATTCGGTCCACTGATCAACTCCGAGGCTGTTATGAAGGTGCAAAAGCACATTTCTGACGCCAAAGCTAAGGGTGCCAGGATAATCCTTGGCGGCAATCCGTCAGACTTGGGAGGCACGTTCTTTCAGCCGACAATCATTACAGGTGCAACACAAGATATGATATTTTCGAACGATGAAACATTTGGCCCACTCGCCCCATTGTTCAAGTTCGATACTGAAGACGATGTTATCGAAATTGCGAACGATACAATCTTTGGCCTTGCCTCGTATTTCTACGCCAAAGATCTGAGCCGCGTATATAAGGTAGCCGAAGCATTGGAGTACGGAATCGTGGGTGTAAACACTGGAATCATATCCACCGAAGTAGCCCCTTTTGGCGGGGTAAAACAGTCCGGTTTGGGTCGCGAAGGCAGTCATCATGGCATTGAGGATTACCTCGAAATGAAATATATTTGCATGGCAGTTTAAAGTTCAGAGGCTCATTTTATGGAAATGCTTAGGTCTGTAGTGAATTCTAAATTCACTTCGGCCAAAGCAACACTTTCAAACTGAATTATTTGGCTTCAGGATGCGTTCGCTTTGGTTAGAAATGCTTAATGTTTTCCTACAATACCAGTTTTGCATTCGCGTCTTTTTCAAGCATCAATCGTAGTTTTCGTGGTTGGTTGTGAATGGCTGCATGAAAAATTTTATCCAGAATGCCTAGTTGCTTCAGCTTTTGTGGAACATTGTGGTGGGTATCGGGAACAATATATCTACGCAGATTTGACATTCTTGGAAATCGATCTCGTTGTGCCGCTTCTTTGCGATGGCTACCAGATATCACAGTGTATGTAGTGTCTTCATTAAAGTGGTCAGCCACCGTTTTAATCCTGAATGCATCGATTCTATTCCGATAATACTCCCAACGCGTTTCATCTGGCACAACATCGGGATGAATCGAAAGTTGCGGTGCAAATGCTAGCACCGCATCAATCTTTAGGAAATCGGGCAGAACCAGCGCACTGAATCCACCCATCGAATGTCCAGCCGCGATGGTGCGGGACGTACCACATTCCTTTTGAAACGTATCGACTTCTTCACAAATATTATTGATGAGACCAGACCCGTTCAGCCAGGTTCTATTCGGGTCAGCAATAAACAGAACGCTATGCTTACCTCCACTGGTGGCATTGAAAGCAAATTCATAAGACGGTGGTTGTTCCCTGACTCGACCTATCCCAGACAAGCAAACTACGAGCTTATCACTAGTGCCTCGATGCACCCATGTGGCGAGTGAATTCGACCGCGTTCGCAAGATGATGGGAATAGTAATCAACGAGACGACCCTGTGTTATGCATTAATTCAACTGGTTTTAAAGTTTTCGGCCGGTACTTGTTAAGGTAGCCCAACAGTATCTTTAAATCTTGTTTAAGTACGGCGCTTACGCGCTGGAATAGCCAAAAGCTGGCGCGGCTTCCAATAGCGCATAGATTTCAACAAAAATTGGAAGAAATATCGAAATTAACACGTATTTTCCTCGTCAAAGTCTAGCAACTTAATGGCTTCGCGCAGTTCAGATTTGACGATTTTTCCATAATTATTCTTCGGCAGTGCGGTTAGCTCAATATAATGTTTGGGCCGTTTAAAGCGTGCGATGTTCGCTACACAGAGATTGTCTAGAACCGCTGGGTCTAACCGCTGTCCAGTTGTAGGGACGATACAGGCCACAACCACTTCTCCCCACTCATCGTGGGGCTTACCCACCACGGACGCTTCTGCAACATTTGGGTCGGTCAGCAGGATTTCTTCAACTTCGCGTGGATATATGTTAGACCCTCCCGAGATAATCAAATCCTTAGAGCGATCGTGAAGTGTCAGGAAGCCGTCCTGATCCAACGCACCCATGTCACCAGTCCAAAGCCACCCATTGCGAATAGCGTTGCGTGTTGCCTCCGGATTTTGCCAATAGCCTTTCATCACAGCTGTGCCTGAAACAACAATTTCGCCAATATCGTTACCCACAACATCATTGCCGTCCGAGTCAACCACCCTGACCCGGCTAACAGACTGCTGATATCCGACGCTGGTTAAACGCTCACGCCAGCGTGGATGATTGCGATCAGAAACAAAATCTTTGGGCAACGTCGTGATCGCCATTGGGCATTCTCCTTGCCCATAGATCTGAGCAAATCGCGGCCCAAGTAGGTCAACCGCTTCAACAATATCTGCGAAATACATCGGCCCACCAGCGTAAATAATTGTCTCTAGGCCGTCACCTGTCTCGCTGGATTGCCTTGCATAATCAATCATGCGACGAACCATGGTGGGGGCTGCAAACATGGAAACCGGACCAACGCGAGCAGCGAGGTTGAAAATCTCTGCCGCGTCAAAACCGCCAGATTTAGGGCAGACATGCCGGCTTGCGCCCATGACAAACATAAAATTGTAAATGCCTGCGCCATGACTCATAGGTGCGGCATAGAGAGTTGCGTCTCCATCGTCGTGAGTGCCAACCCCATCATGGTATCCCAGCACCATGGACGTTATGTTCTGCGCTGTTATCATCACACCTTTGGGTCGTCCGGTTGTACCCGACGTATAAAACAACCAGATCACATCGTCCCGGTCAATGCTGGCAGGTTGAGGCATAACTGGCCCATCGCGCAGTGCCACAAACGCTGGCGATCCAGCCGAAATTACCTCCTTGGTACATTTGGTTTGCTGCTGGACCAGATCACAAGCGGTATCATCAGACGCAAAAACCAGCTGCGCCCCGGCATCTTCGATAATCCACGCAGCTTCCTTACCATGCAACTTCGCATTGATCGGCACTGCGACTGCACCAGACCACCAGATGCCATACAAAGCTTCAAGGTAATCGGTACAATTCTTCATTAGGATTGCGACCCTGTCCCCCTTAACGGTACCACGCGCACGCAGAGCGGCCGCAATAGCGGCCGCGCGCCGCGCAAACTCTGAATAGTCAGCAACCAGATCCTCCCCATGAAACAACGCAGGAGTGTCCGGTTTCAAAGCAGCCGTGCGACGCAACCATTCTGCTGGGTTCATTGCCTATTATTCCTTTGTCGCGTCGAAGTCCGAAGATGGCGCGAACGCTTGACTTTCATTTCTTTGATCACTCGAAAAGCTTACAATCAATTTAGTTTGCAAACCAAGTTATTGATCCCGTTCCACGTTTCAGTTTTTCCCCTACCGGTTAACGTTACACATTTTTCTGACAGACGGTTGACTCCGGTTTTTTTTTGAAGTGCTACTCAGAACCATCTTATTTCACATTTTGAGGAAGCGTGTGGTGATTGGAGCGTTATCTTCAAATGATCAGGAGCTTTCGACCCCATCAACCGTGAGCGGTGCCTCATTCGGCAGGATATTCAAGGCTTTGTGGAACTTGTTTTTTTAACAAAATTCAGCAGCGAACAGCAAGATACACCCGTACAAAACGCAATTAAATTTGTTCGGCAGGCGCGCACTTTCGGCGCGTTGAAGCGCTTCCAAAATTCATCCGTAACTGCCAAAAGGACCGGATACACAAACCAAAGTAATCGCTGAGATCTTCGCTCTAAAGCGCAGAGCGCTGGCAAGTTACTCGCTTTTTACTATTGTAGACCGTATCCAAAGTTGTATGCACACGTCGATCGGTTCCATATAGTTCAACAGAATACACAACATATTACCAAAGTCGCCCCAAAGCCCTTAGGCTAATTGGTTGACGACGTTGGTAGGGTAGATTGATCAACACCAATCACCCGGTGCAGATTTCTGCCGTGAGCTCCGGCAGGTGGAACCAAAAATTACCTACACCCCGATGGAGCTCAAAGCCGTGAAGATCAAGCGCTTACACCGCTCGCTTTTGTTTTGAACACGCCATTGATTTTCCAACTTCCTGATACAACGACCATTTCGTAAACGAATGAATGCCCTATCCCGGCATCATCAAAGAACTGCATCTCTTGGAACACCACACCATTGTTGGCCTTTTGACGCAGAAACGTTACGTCTCTGGGCCGCCACACCATTGGATAACCGCTTTGCACCATCCTGCCAAAATTTTCTGGAGTTCTAAACATCGTTTGGATCTTTGGCGAGGCAAAGGTAAAAGCCGTTTCAACGTCGTTTTGCTTAAACGCCTCAATCTGGGCAGATATAACTTCTTGTATTGCTGTTTCTTCCGCAAAAGAACTTGAGCTCGAGAAGATCAACATAGATAGGCTTATCAAAAGTGCGCGCATTTGTTTTCCTTTCCTTTTGAATAGTTACGGCCTGAGGGAGGGAATAGATCAACCCAACGTAATTCAACTGTACTGCTACCAACCTTTTTGGGGCTGCGAAAAATTGCGTTTCAACCCCACAATATATTTTTTACAATAAGTTAGCGGAAATCTTACCCTGCCGGCTTCCAACTGATTACAATGAGACTCACCACATGCATCCGAAAGGATTTGTTGGGTCGAGACGGAAGGGGGAGTAAGTCTTGCGACAAAAAAACGTTTTAGTTACCGCCGCGCGTGCGCCCGTAGCGGTGCATGTCTCAAGAATGCTCCACACCGCAAACCATCGAGTTTTTCTTTGCGATCACCTCAAGCGGCCTCTTGGAGCAATGAGTAAATGTCAAAATGGCTATCTAAAGATTCCTTCGCTAAGGCTTGCTCCTGACAGAGCCGCGCAAGATTTGCTTAAATTCATCAAAATCCATGAAATTGAATATGTAGTCCCTACGTGTGAAGAAATATTTTATTTAGCAAAACTCTGGTCTGAGAATGATATCCCTGCGCAACTCGTAGCCCCGCCAATTACACTTTTGGAAACCGTCCATAATAAGTTTCGGTTTATGCAGCTAACCAAAAAAATGGGTTTACCTGTACCCGCTACGAACTTGTTGCAGTCCAAGGCCGACGTTGAGCCGTTTCGGTATGCATCAAAAAAGTTTGTTTTTAAGCCTGTCTGGTCAAGATTTGCTAGTAATGTCTTGATAAATCCGAGCCGAGAACAATTAGACCGCTTAATCCCCACAAGACAGATGCCATGGGTTGCGCAAGAGTTCTTACTGGGTGACGAGGTCTGCGCATATGCAATTGCTCGTGAGGGGAAATTGTTGGCTTTGTCACAGTATCGCGGGTTAATCCGAGCGGGTCTTGGTGCGAGCATTTGTTTTGAGCCAATAACTATTCCCGCGGTAACGAAATTTGTCGAAGCTTTTGTCGAAGGAACCAAATGGACTGGGCAAATCTCGTTTGATTTAATGCTACGCGGTGATGGCACTGTTCTGCCGTTGGAATGTAACCCGCGTACGACAAGTGGTGTGCATTTTTTTGATGACGCAACAAACTTTTCTCAAGCACTCTTGAGTGGGCAGTCGAAGGCCGCACCCAACGTAAATTTACCTCAAGGCGTCCGCCTCGCGATCTTGGCGTACGGCCTCTTAGGGCTGGGAAAACAACATAACTTAAGAACGTTTTGGTACGCGTTGATCAACGGTCAGGATATATTAAAAATAGAAAATGATCCGATTGGTTTTATAAGTCAGATAAAATCAATTTGGGAGGTCGTCTGTATCGCACACCGCGAGAAGCTTTCCCTGCAAAAGGCTTCAACCTACGATTTGGAGTGGGACGGCCCTGATCAAAGCAACATTTCAAAATGCCGGGGGCCGTAAGTTGTAGATTGACCAGCTTCGATGGCTTCGATGTCCCGCCGTAAAAAATCCAAGGGGCCAATTAATGGTTCAGCGCTCTGTGCATTATTAAACGCCGACTGCAAAACTCGGCGATCCTGTTCGAGTGCAATTTTAAAAAAAGGTGCAAATATAAGAGCCTTAAGGTGACCTAACCCACCAGAGCGCGGGCCCGTGAGCCATCCAATGCCTTCAACAGTGTCTAGGCTCACTTGTCGTAAGTGGAAGGTAGTCGCAAGCACTAATCCTTTTGTGCCCCAATATTCAAGTTCGGCAATCCCAGGACGCCTGTATCGACCAACTGTTTTAACCCTATCGCCATCAAAGAACCGACTGATGATTCCATCTTGGCGGTCCTCACCTGTATAGGTTATTTCGAGCCAGTCCTCTCCCGTCACAAGTTCAACTTGAACCAGATGGCGTTTCTGGGACAGACCGCGGAGCAGGCCTTTGTGTGTAAAGTGCGTATGCGTCGCATCTAAAATATTTTCTGCCACATCAATTAATGTTGACTGTGTTTTGCTTTTAACCATCCGAACAACGTGGCTCTGCCCAGTCAACACATGGACGTAGGGTGCATTTTGCATCGGGTGTTTTGAAAGAAAGATACCGCCATCTTTTTCACAGACTGAATAATTTGGAACGCGAATTTTTGGAAGATCTGTCAAACACCCAGGAATTTCAACGCAGACACCATCTTCGTCAAAACGCCAGCCATGATAGGGGCATTCGATCGTATTTTTCGAAACTCGCCCTTTGGACAACTCAGCGTGGCGATGCGGACAGCGATCATGAAGCGCATGAATGCCGTTCTTTGTACGAAACAGAACTACAGGATTTCCTAAAAGCCAAACTCTTTTTGGTTTTAATCCGATCTCACTGGACCGTGCGACTACTTGCCAATACCCTTTGATCACAAACCAAACCTTTGCAAAAGTGGCACGCCAACCCTCTTCAATAGGATCTCAACAGTCCTCAGTGCGTATTGTTGGTGGCGCGGCAGATGGTGATCGTATATGGCCATGACCTCGACCACAGGTAGAGCGTTACGCAGGCGCTTAAAGTGCGCTGCCCCTGCGCTCATGTTGAAAAATAGTTGATTTTTGATTGCATAATCCTGCCCAATCGCCATTGCGATACGATAAAGGCCCTCGCGTATCGGAAGGCTCGTATCATAACCAACAATCGGTTGTGTCAGCGTATTACCATTTACAAACAGACCTGTGACCACAATTAGGTCGCCACTTTGGTCACGCATACCATTCAGTTTGATCAAGTTATTCTGGTGCATTTCTCGCATGAAAAGCGCCGTGTATTGTGGATTTAGATGGGTATATTTGTCTAAATATAGCATGCTATAAAGTTTCGCGCACCGGTCATAGTCACGTTCATGAAACTGATCATTTGATACTCGCTCATATGCGTTCGTTTTGAGTAACTTTTGATCGTATTTCATATTCGATGATGGCGCCTCTGTCAGACCTCCATGCGAAAACACATATATTTGACGGGATGGAAGCGTGCGATAGCCTTCTGCACACAAAGCCGCAATCGAATGTGGATCAGCAATTGAATTTAGTGAACGTATTGCAATAATTTTGTCTGGGTACCTTGCGATCAAACGGTCTTTCAATTCTCTCGCAAGTTGAGGCGTTAAATGTGGAATTGGGTTTGTAGAAAAAAGCCAATTGTTGACAATAACAATATTATTCAAACCAGTTGCACGGACCAAAGGAGCAGAAGCCAAGATCAAAGCTCGCACGGCACCTCTTACAAAAGGACTTTCTGAAAAATTACGCGTTTCATCCAGAGCATAATCAACGTAGCCAGTTATTGGATCGCAGACATAACAATTTCCGCAAAAGTTTCCTGAATTTACGCTAAATGGAAAAGATAGCCCGCCAATCTCTAAGTGTTCTATTTCTGTGTGGAGATTTGAAATCAACGCTCGCGCTGGGTTTTTTTTAAAGCAGCTAACAAAAGTTTGTACTTTTTCAGGCGTATTGGCGACAGCGATACGTCTCAAGAGGCTAGTCTTCCACTCAAACAGCACTCCACACGGCGTAGCTTGCGTGATGTTGGAGGAGATAATGCACATTGTTTCAATTCAACACGACACTGCACTTGCCGCTGCATGAAAAGTTTCTCAAGCGAGTGTTTCACAGCATCAGCACTGACCCTACAAACCTCTGGTTTTAAGATTAATTCAACCTTGTCGCTGTGCGTCTGAATAATACGAAAATCGTTAATTCTGTGGTCACTATCTACAACAGTGTTTCGTAAAATATCTGGTGTTAAAAGCACTTCGCCGCTAGCGCTATTCACTCGAAAGCAGTCATCTATCCGACCCACCACCTCTTCTAAAGTTTGCAAGGGCGAACCACACGCACATTGCTGCTCAGAAAGCCTCAACAAGTCGTTCATACGATATCGCGCAAGAATTTGTGTCTCGCGGCGAAAGGATGTGATGATCGGGTTAGCAAGGTTTTTACCAACTGCCTCATACTCAAAGAAAATTGAGTCTTCTGCTAGATGTATCTTCCCTTGTTGGCAGCTAACCCCCAAAAGGCCTTCAGTTGCCATATATATTTGCCTCAAAGGAACACCAAACCGCTCTTCGATCAAAGGTTGATCCAAGGCATCAAGAGTTTCAGCACCAGCAAAAATACGAATTGGTGATAGTGAAAAGGATGCCTCGGCAAACTGCCTCAAAACTTTGGGTGGTGCTACTATTACCGTTGGATTGAAGTTCTCTAGCGCCTTTCTCCAACTCTCAGGGCCTAGCGTAAGATCAAAAACCCTCAGATCAATCTGGCGAAACTGGTTAGCAGCATTATAGAGTGCGCTGCCTTGTGGAAGAATAATCGCAATTCGCTGTCTCCGCCAAAGTAAGTCAGAAATCGTCTTTGCAACTATTGCACCAAGCCAACGAAACCTCTCCCACTCCGAGATGACGAACAAACCGCGGTTACCACTCGTTCCAGTACTTGCTCCCACCTTAAATTTTCCCAAGCTGAAGTCACCACACATGGCTTCGCGCACTTGATCGTCAGTAACTTTACCAACGTTATAAGATGAAAAGTTTTCCATGAGGCACGACTTATCCATTATTGGTAAATCGCACAGTTGCTCGTTGAAATCTTTAAAAGCCTCCACTCGCGTTAACGCTCTTGCAAGCCACGAGTTGAGCAAGCGCATCTGAACTTGTTGGAATCTTTCCCGCTTTAATGCGCTGCGCGATACCCACTTGGTATAGGCAAAGCTGCGCGTGGCTTCAAATATAGACATTAAGTATTTTTCTCGACGTCAATGATGTCGTATGGCGTTTGCACAGGATCATGGCTGAGCACTACATCGCCGAGGCCATTATCCCTAAATCGTTCCACGACTCTGGAACTTATACTTAAGTGATTTTTGTTAGATGCGATGAAGCGAGAAGGAAATCCAGGGTGATTTTTGTCTGGAAGCGCAGCGAAAAGCCATTGCGTATCCACCGCGTAAAGGACACTTTTTTCAGGCATTCGCAGGATCACACCAAAATGGCCAATAGCATGGCCCGGAAGCGGTAATGCCAAAATTTTCTGATCGGCAAAAATATCCTTTGCGTTAATGCCCAACTCAGTTTCGACAGTGGGCTTTCCACTTAGAGGCTGAAATCGATCCTTGAAGTCTTTAGGTACTAATTCAGGAAAAATACCGTGACGTAGATTTCCAAAATAGGATGCTTTGCACACCGTCTCCCAAGCATGTTCACAAGCAACGAACCGAGCTTTCGTGAATAAACTGAGGCCAGAGATGTGGTCAGCGTGAAAGTGAGTTATGATAACATAATTTATGTCCCTTGGCGCGAGATTAAATCGCGCCAAAAAGGCATCGGGTTGTCCAGCGTCAATCAACTCAGGCCGGAGTATTGCGCTATAGGCTCGCAAACCAATTGAGCGTTCATTGGCCCTAGTGCAGTGAAAGGTATATCCAGTATCAATTAGCACTGCCCCCATAGTTGGGTGAATAATTAACCCATAGCGTACCCACAACCCAGAGCTTTGCCATTTACCACCTCGAACTATGAGTCTCTCAGGCACTTTAACAAATGCGCTATTTGCAAAAAATAGTCTCACCGTTCGAACTCTGTGAAAGTACGTTCGAGACCTTCATCAAAACTTATTTTAGGAGACCATCCCAAATCAGATTGAGCGGCCTGAATATTCAAACTTTGCTTGTAGGCAAACAAGGCCAGTCCATATCTGGTGAATTCAGGCTCTTTTCCTGTTTGTAGAAGTGACAATTGCTCCGAGGCATATGCGACCGCCAAGGCGGGCAACAATCGCATCGTTCGCCATCGCACAGGAATATTTGCTTTAGCACAGCACCGCTCCACAATCTCACGTACCGGTAATGCTTGTCCGCCAGATATATTATAAGTGCGTTTGTGGATCGAACTATTAGCCGCCAATGCTGCACAAATGGCATCTATCGCGTCATCGATAAATGTTAGATCAATTTTAGCAATGCCACTACGAAAACATGGGAGAGCCCGGGCCTTTGCCGCGGTCAACAATCGCGGTAAGAGTGTTGTGTCGCCTGGACCATAAAGACCTCTAGGTCGCAAGATCACTGGTCCGATATTTGAGCAACCAAGAACAAGTTTCTCAGCTTCCGCTTTGCTCCAAGCATAGTGATTGAAAGGGCGCGGTAAAGGATCCTTCTCAGACACATTCAGCTGGTCTTTCAACGCGAAGTGAACTGACGGGCTTGAAATAAACAGGAATCTTTGAACACCTAGTTCTTTGGCTAAGTTTAAAACTACGTTTGTTCCTAGCAGGTTTACGCTTTCAAAATCATTCTTTGATCCGAAAGGAGAGGACAAAGCGGCTGCATGTATGATAGTTACGACATCCTTGAGCATAGATCTGTCCCTATCGCGAAGTGGGTCTCTCAAGTCCCATTCTAACGTCGAATAACCATTTGCGCGTAAATTATCACACGACAGCGGGTTTCGACCGTGGGCAATTACGGCCACACCCTTTTCACTCAAAAAACGAACCAAAGCACCGCCTAAAAATCCGGTTGCCCCTGTTACGAGGACTTTCTTCCTTTTCTCAAAATTCAATTGCGGCTCCACCGATCGACACACCTGCTGATGTGCCAATTAACAATAGTTTATCTCCGCGCTTTAAACGTCCTTGCTCGATTGCGTAGTCCAAAGAAAAAGGTATAGACGCGGCGATTTGATTGCCAAATTTTGATACAATATTTACCACTCGCTCCGGATCAAAAGCGGACAGCTTAATCATGTATTCAAGGGCAGTGGGACTCGCTTGATGTGGTACGACTAAGTCGACACATTCGCGAGTCCATCCTGCTTTACTCAGCAGATCATCCAGAAAGCTAGAAAAGTGTTGCACCGTGATCCGAAAAAGTTCCCTCCCGTTCATTTCAAAAACTGTATGACCATCAAAAGCATCACGTTCAGCTCGGTAGTCAAATCGGGTTCCTCCCGCGCCTATCTGACTGGCGCTGTAAGCTGAAGGAAAACAGCGCATATGTGTAGCCAGAAGCACAGATTTTTTATTGCTCGGAGTTGGTTCAAGGACTACGGCACCAGCACCATCCCCAAACAGAAGAGCTGTCGCAGGATCCGCTTTCCACGGCAAAGCGCGGGACGCAACTTCGGATGAGACAACCAATGCGCATCTATGTTCATCCATCGACAATATGCGGGCAGCTGATTCAAGCGCTGTTACAAAGCTCAAACACGTACTGTTCACATCAAATGCTGTCGCCATACCATCATCAATGCCAAGAACACGCATAATGAGTGGTGCGGTGCTAGGTATGGGTTGGTAGGGAACTCCACATCCTGAAATGATTAAATCTACGTCCTGCGGATCCTTTTGCGCCGCTTCTAGTGCTTTGAGGCAGGCATCCCGAGCCAAATCAATTTGGTTTTCGTTCGTACAGAAATAGCGCTCATCGACTTTGGAACCTTTTTGTAGAACTTCTCGCGAGACGCCGAATTCTCCTTCGATGGCGTCCGTGTCAACCTTGAGCGCAGGCAGCGCGCGTCCAGAACCCATCATTCGTATTGAAAGCATGCGAACTCCTGCTTCATATTTAGTGGATATGAAGCCTTTCTGAGATATTTTTACTCAGGAAATCCACTCTTTGACGATCTATTACGGAATAGAATTTCCTAACAAAATACAAATTAAGCTTTCCCTCGCCCGCCGGCTTCAACCCCGTGAAAACCGGAAAAACTAGAACTTTCGCATCAGACCATATCACAAAAAGTGTATTTCAGGTGAGGAAATACAAATTACTTCAGAACAGGTTATCGAGAGGGTAAAGCTTAAAAGAAAAGTTTCTCTTCCACTAAGGATGGTTCGCGCAAAAAGAGTTTGCCCTTGGACAAAACCCAGTTTTGACTGAGGGGTGCCCTTGAGTGAGGGTTGACGCCATGGCATTCAACTCTGTATTCAATTATTTGAATAAGTAGGCGTAAGGAGTGCGAACAAACAAATGGTTAGCCTGAATTATGTGGAAAAAAGAATGTGCCCAATCGGTCTCGCATCACATTTATTGGGAGACAAATGGATACCTATAATCATACGCGACATTGCTCTTTTCGATCGTCGGACCTTCAGCGATTTGATCAAGGGTAATCACGAGGGTATTTCATCAGGCTCGCTAACCTCAAGATTAAAGCGAATGGTTGAGCTTGATTTGGTGCGAGTGGAAAATTCAGAAAAGCACGCGCAGAAAAAGATTTACTTCCTTACTGAAGCTGGAATTTCTTTTGTCCCAGTCCTTTTCAATTTGGCCGCTTGGACAGAACAGTTCAGAAGCCCATCCAGGGGCATAACCGCTATGGTGAAGCCTTACATTGACGGTGATGAAAAGCTTTCAAGAAAATTACTTCAGACACTGCGCGACATACACATCAAAAAGTCTGTTGAGCCAGAGCCATTGTGGTGGCTGTTTGAGGCCGAAACCAAACCGCTAATTAGCGCTTAAGACGTTTTATAGTTTACACACAAAACACATAAGTGGTGTTTGTCATATTACATTTAACACTCACGACATGACGTTTGGAAGCGGTAGAGCACAACGGGTAAGGAGCTTTCCAACCCCCAAACATGTTGCTTTAGAAACAGCCGATTTAGCGCCCCACCGTTATTACGTGCATTTCACCCTCAAACAACGCCACACCTGGATCTGCAAGACGATGTTTCTGGACCAGTTCCCATCGCCGAAAGTCTGAAGTCCTTAGAGTGAAACCTGTACCGAAAAAATATACAGTGTTATCGTGACGAACCATATTTCCTAACCAAGCACCGCCCGGGTGATATAGGTCATCTTGCCGCTCAAATGTGACTCCGTCAGGCGATGTAGCGTAATAACCAACTCCAGCTTTATCATGGTTGGGAGCTATCAGATGCCACAAGTCATCAAAAAATATCACAGCGCAATCATTGATACTCTGGCCATCTAATTTTAGGCGGTCCCCAGTTTCTAGCACGAAGCTAATGCCATCAGAGCTTATTGCTGACTTAATACTCAAATCCTTTGAACCACGCTGCGTTGCGTTATTCACTGTGAAGTACAAACGGAAACCACCTTTTGGAAGGGGAACAATTGTTGGGTCAAATGGATAGCCGCGCGGATTTTCTTTATCGATGTCAATTTCAATAATTTCTGGAGAAGACCAGTTTCCGTCTAAGTAATCAACGTAAGCTATGTGATCAAAATATTTTTCATTTTGATCACCTGTTGGAGCCCACTGGAAATATGCTCGTAACCTTCCATCTACTACCGCGAGTGTCGAAACACCCGCTTGCGAAACTACTGTTTTACCAGACTTTCGATGAATTTTGAAATTATCCCGATCAGTGGTTGTCATCCAATTCAATTTCGTTTTCCAGGGACCATTTCTTGATAGGTCACGGGGAAATTTATGGTCGGCTTGTGCAGCGTAAGCCTGTGTGAAAAGAAATAATACCGAAATAGATAAAAACCTTAACATCATGATGAAAAGCACTCCTGAGCCAAAGCTTATCTGACACCAAAAAACTGTTGAGGGAAAGCCAAATTAGATCATTGTCCCTTCGAGAAAGTAAGCCCTACTCCAAAGCCTTGAACGAACAGATAACCGCAGTTCATGGATAACAGTTCGCATCCTCGCTTCCCAAATACAGGAGAAAACCTCTGTGCGGGGCGGCCAAACTACCGCCATTCTTGCGACTACTTGCTCGAATAGGCCCCAATCTTGGAAGTGCTCAGCTTGTTGGCAACCAACGCTTCTGCAAAAGTAACGCCCGCAGCAACGCCGTCAACAACAGGCAGACCAAATTCTTCGCTTAGCTCTGTCATAAGGCCCACCATTCCCGCACACCCAAGAACAATTGCTTCCGCGTTGTCCTGCGCTATGGCCGCACCAATTTCTGATCGAATTTTGTCTAGTGTGGCTGGATCACCCTCTTCAAGTTTAAGAACGGGGATTTCAGTCGCCCGAACACGCCCACATTTTTGAGAAAGCCCATAGCGCATGAGGTTACTTTCCAGACCTGGCACAGAACGAGACAAAGTCGTTATAACACTGAATTTATTGGCGATCATACTGGCTGCGTGATACGCGGATTCTCCGATTCCAAGTACAGGTACGGAAGCAAGCGTGCGCACTGCGTCGAGGCCAGTATCATCGAAACAGGAAATAACAATGGCGTCAACGTCTGGGTGTTTTGCGACCTCTTCCAACAGACCCGGTACACAGTTTGCGACGTCCAAAAAACCCTCAATACTGGCTGGGCCGCTCTTCGAATTCGTAGCTACAATCTCCGTACCTGGACGAACGACAGCGCGTGCCGCTGTAGCAATTTTGTCGGTCATGGAGACAGTTGTATTTGGGTTGATCAGCAAGATTTTCATTTCAAATCATACCTCACCGCCAAGATAGGCGGCTTTAATTCTATCGTCATGCAACAGCTCTCTGGAGTTACCTTCGATCACAACATTCCCTGTCGCCATCGCGTAGGCACGATGTGAGATGCTCAGAGCCATTCGCGAGTTTTGTTCAACCAACAGCACCGACACACCTTCGTCGCGGTTGATGGCAACTATTGAGCGGGCAATATCCTGTACCAGTTTTGGTGCGATGCCAAGGCTGGGTTCATCCAGCAACAAGAGTTTAGGTTTAGCCATCAACGCACGACCAATCACCATCATCTGTTGCTCACCACCTGACAAAGTACCGGCGGCCTGGGAGAAACGCTCCTTGAGCCGTGGAAAACGCACGAGGATGCTTTCCAGAGTGACCCGAATTTCGGCCTTATCACTGCGGGTAAAGGCCCCCATCATCAGGTTGTCTTTGACAGACATAAATGGGAACACACGTCGCCCCTCTGGCACCATGGCTATACCACGATTTACGATTGCAGATGGGTCTGTACCATCCACACGTTCCCCTTCAAAAATAACAGACCCTTTCACAGGTTTTGCCAGACCAGTTATAGCGCGCAAGATGGAGGACTTGCCGGCCCCATTGGCCCCAATTAGGGCGACTGTTTCACCCTGGTTCACGCTCAGAGAAACGCCCTTCAGCGCGTAGACGTGGTCGTAGTAAAGTTCGACATCTTTGAAATCCAACATAGCTTTCATGACTTACATCCCGATCTCATCGTCGGCACTGCCCAGATAGGCCTCAATGACTTTTTCGTTATTCTGAATCTCAGAAGGCGTGCCCTCAGCGATCTTTTCGCCAAAGTTCAACACTACAATTCGGTCGGAAATGTTCATCACAGCAGGCATATCATGTTCGACTAGCATAACCGTTACGTCGCGTTCGTCCCGGACCGAGCGTACAAGATTGACCATGTTCATCGTCTCATCGTGATTCATGCCCGCAAACGGCTCGTCCAGAAGGAGTACTTTGGGGTCAGTTGCTAGACCAATTGCGATCCCAAGCGCTCGCAAGTTACCTTGTGGCAGATTGCTTGCAAGTTCACTCGCAATCTCGGACATACCGAGGAATTCTAATAATTCATCAGCATATCTACCAAAGGCCGCCACGTCCGCTTTGGCGGTTTTAGAGCCCCAGAAATATCCAGCAAGCGATGCTTTAGCCCTCAGGTGCTGAGCAACCACCACACTTTCGCGGACAGTCATACTTTTAAAAATTGTCGTTTCCTGAAACGTGCGCACGATACCCTTACGAGCAACGACATGAGGTTTCAGATTTGAGATACGCTCTCCACGATAATACACTTCACCTGATGTCGTTGGTGTGAAGGATGAAATCATTTTGAACAGCGTGGATTTACCCGCACCGTTCGGCCCAATTACCGAAAGGATTTCATTCTCAGACACATCAAAGGTAATGTCATTATTTGCGATGAGACCACCATATTTTTTGGTGATATTTTTTACTTGGATGAGGGCGCTCATTTTTTGCCCTCTTTTCCAAGTCGAACGCTCAGTAATCCGTTCGGGAGAAAGCGAATCACAGCGATAAGTATCAGCGAATAGACCAGCATCTGATATTTGCCGATTTCGAACAAAAGATCCCAGCCAAAGTAAAGAACCAGCGTGCCCAGCATGGGACCAAAAACGTAGCCGAGGCCACCAAGGAAGCAATTCAGCATGAAGTTGACAGAGTCTGCCACCACAAAAGTCGAAGGATAGACCGACTGTGCGATTGATCCGAACATAGCACCACCAATACCACCGAAGAAGCTTGAGATTGTGAAGATCACAACGCGGATGTAAGCGATGTTTACACCTATCGAACTGGCCAGTTCCTCGTTTTGCTGCATCGACCGGCAGAGATGTCCAAGTCGCGAATTTACCAGCCGGTAAAGTGCAGCATATGTCACAACCATCAATAAGCAGGCCGTTAGATAGAAGGCGAGTTTGGTATTTTCCATTGCGCCAAAATCTGGAACTAGCGGTATACCGAATATGGCAACACCCGAAGGAAGTGGAATGTTTGAGATGCCTTTGGCTCCATTTGTTATCGACAGGGCCAAAGCCGTCAGCGTCACAACTTGGGTCAAAACCAGCGTGATCATCGCAAAATAAACTCCTCGCAAGCGCAGGATTGGCAAGCCAATCAGCACCGCAACCAATCCGGAAAACAGCCCAGCAGCAGGCAGTGATATCCAGAAGGACCACCCGGCTTTAACGACCAAAATGGCGGAAACATAAGCACCGATCAGGGCAAATGCCCCTTGGCCAATATTGATTCGACCAATATAGAACGTTAGCCAAACTCCAGCACTAGCGATTGATAAAAGCGCGACCGAGGTCAGGGTAAAGTAGAAATCCCAACGGCCAGTCACATTTATGAGGAGTGGCACGCCAACAAATATGGCAACGAGGAAGACGCCAACACCAACCAGTTGCTTTCCAGAGAAGCCCATCATTACTTCAACCCCAAGGCTTTCCCATCAGGCCCTGAGGCCGGACGGCAAGAAAAATCATCAACGAAATGAAAATCAGGAGGTATGTGATGTCACCATATTGAGACAAAACAGCGAGGCCGATGGCCTCCATGAAGCCAAGGATAATACCACCCCAGATCGCACCCGATATCACTCCAGCGCCACCGATCATCACCATCATGAAGGCTTTGATTGATGTAGGTCCGCCCATGCCAAGATTCACACCGGTAATTGTCACCAGAAGGCCGCCAACCAGCCCAGCCAACATCGCGCCCAACGCAAAACCAATCATTGAATATCGATCAACGTTCACGCCCATCAACTGAGCTGCAGTTCTGTCTTGGGCCAGTGCGCGCAGCGCACGACCTGTCTTAGTGTACTGCATCAGACCGATGAACGCGACGATCGACAGGATCGCCAAAACGCAGATCAGAATACGGTCGTAAGGCATGATCAGCCGAAAATCATAGTTGAAGACGCCATTGACGATCTTTGGAACACCGCGCTGTTTTTCGCCGAAGATTATAAGAATGAGAGCATCCAAGAAAAACGCAATTCCCGCCGCAAGAAGCATCGTACTTTCTTCTCGGGCAGACCCCTTGATCACCGGGGCAAAGAGGTATCGTTCAATCAGCGCCCCAAGGATAGCGAGGGTAACGCAGGACATAACTAGAGCCAAAACGAACGGCACACCCCACTGGCCGTAGAACGTGTAGGTGACAAAGCCACCAATTACATACATCTGTCCGTGGGCAAAATTGAGGACATTCATCAGGGCGAAGATCAGAGTTAGACCAAGCGCAATCATCGCGTATTGGGACCCCAAATAGACACCATTGGCAAGTATCTGTTCCATTTTCAGTTTTCTTTCGTGGAAAAACCCTGGGCCAGTGCGGCCCAGGGACGTTCTTCTCAACAGAGGTCCAAGAGTAGAAAGGAGCGTCTAATCAACTTCTGCGACGAACAGGGTTTTAAATGCGCCATCCTGATAAACGTTCACTACAAGTGGCACAGCAACCTGACGCTTTTGGCCAAAGGAAGACATACCCACATAACGCAGCTTTGCGTCGCCGTTCATGTACGGATTTGGTGCTTCAAACGTGTCCATTGTCGCTTGAAACGCGTTTACGTCGGCAATTGCAGATGGGTCGGCTTTAAGCGTCTCAAGAATATACTCCAAGGCATAAACCTTTGTGTTGGACTCATCGTTATACTCACCAAACATATCTGTGTAACGCTGAACAAACTCGTTCATCATTGGTGACGCGAGCTCGGGCGTGGAAGCACCACCAACCGAGATAAAGCCATTTGCGAGATCGCCAGCACCTTCGGCAAGAACACCAGCATCTTGGGCCGTCTCAGTCGAAATCACACCTTCAAACCCCAATTCGCGAGCAGAGCGGATCAACTGTGGCGCATTCGCAGGTGATACGCCAGACAACACCAGTAAATCAGGGCGCGTGCGCATAATCGGCGTCAAAACTGGTGTGAAGTCAGTAGTGTCAACCTGATAAGTTACGTTGGATGAAACAACCTCCATGCCAAGTGCGGTTGCCGCTTCAACCCCACCATCACGCTGGCTCAGTGGATCAGATTCGTTTGCCGCAATAAAGGCAACAGTTTTAACACCTTTTTCCACCATTAAATATTTGTAGATGGCCGGACCAGACTGGTAATTGGCAACCATTCCCAAAACAGCGTTTGAAGCTGGCGCTTGATAGAGCGCCTTTGGAAACGCATATGGGAAATACATAATCCCATTTGACTCAGCCACAGGCCGCACAGCTGCTGCACCATCGTCAACGTTCGGGCCCACAACGTAGTGGATGCCCTCTTGAGCCATCTTTTCCATACCTGCAATTGCGCGTTTGGGGTCTTTCTGATCATCAAAGGAGACTATTTCAATGTCATAGGTTGTGCCACCGATAGTGTACCCACCAGTCTCATTGATCCACGCCGCGCGTGCTTCCATTGAGCGCTGATTGGAGATACCCCACGCAGCGGCAGGACCGCTGGTCACGCCCACAAAGCCAATTTTCAGAACAGTGTTTTCGGCATGTACGATTGTCGTTTGAAGTGCGGTCAGCGTTACCGCTGTTAGTACCGCTTTCATAAGTGTTCTACGTTGCATTTTTAATTCCCGTTGAATTCAATTTGGACGCGTTTTGCGCCATTATCAGTCGGCAACTATATGGAACTCCCACGCATGCCGCTAAGTCACTTCACGATTGTTAACAACTTTTGTCAACATATTTGATATTTTGGTCGACAAATTCTAATGCTTGGCCTTAGACTGATTAAAGACTAAGCATTTATAGCCAACTAATTCGCAAAATTAATCAACTTTGAAAGTGATCTTGTGCCCTCCAACCCACAGCAAAGCGGTACTGGTACGACGAACCCGAATCGGGGATCAGATGAGAATTTTATTGTTGAGCGCATCTACAAGGCGGTTATGGAGCAACGTTTGGCTCCTAACACCAAACTGAGTGAAGCACGCCTGTGCGAGACCTTTGGCGTTGGCCGTATGCGAGTTCGACGGGCGCTTCTACTGCTATCGAGCCAGGGCATTATCGAGCTACAGTCAAATCGTGGTGCTTATGTTGCCTGTCCCGACAAAACTGAGGCGAACGATGTATTTGCGGCGCGGATGTTGATTGAACCACCACTTGTTCGCCAATTGGCACAAAGTTCTAGTGATATTAATCTGTCGGTTTTAACTGATCACATTCGCCTTGAGGATGCGGCGCGCGAAAAGAATGAACGAACAGAAATCATTCGCCTGTCCGGCGAATTTCATACAAAACTCGCCGAGGCAACGAGTAACAAATTTATTTTCCGAATGATGCGCGAATTGGTTACTCGGACATCACTCATCGTGGGCCTCTTTGGATCATCTGAGAACGCAAGTTGCCCAGATGATGAACACAGCAAAATTCTGCAGGCGATACAGTCAAAAAATGCCGAATTGGCGGAACAGTTACTGATATCTCACTTGAACCACATTCAAGGCGGTCTCGAAATGGAGACGCGCCAGGAGCCACAGGATGATCTGGCAACCATTCTCGGTGCGACATGATTGGAGACCGCATGGCTGCGCAGTTCTTGCGACCAGTGTGCAGCCAGCAAACCTGTCATTAAAGCAAAAAGGCGATTTTATCGAGTACCAATAACGGTACTGTCAGACCAATTCGAACCAGTCTCAGTTTGCCTCACAATGCCTGAACCCATGCTGAACAAAGCTGACGCCATTCGGCGAGAGCAGCGCTTGAGTTGAGTTTGAAATTATCTCTGTTGTAGAGATGGCGCTCCTGGTTGAAATGGTTGTGAACTGAAGAGTGGACTGAGGCGAATTTCTGCAGACATCGCATTTGTCTGAAGCGGAGCATGGCGCGTTCTCGTCGTCGAAACGGCAGGTGGGAATTCTCCGCTCCATTGTAGAGCCAGCGACCGGTTTCCTGCTTTGGCGCGTTGCCGATGACCTTCATCGCAGCGCTGTAAGATCGCAACTTATCCGTCACGTTGACTTTAGGTTGGCCGTAGCGCTTCATTGGTTTTCTGAGAAATTTCAATGCTGCTTTGCTGTCTCGACGCTTGGTCACATAGCTTTCGAGCACCTCGCCCTCATGATCGACAGCCCGCCACATGTAATGGGTTTCGCCGTTGATCTTCACGAAGACCTCGTCCAGATGCCACTGCCAGTTCGAATGGGATCGCATCGTGCTGATCCGATTCCTGCAGATCTCAGATGCGAACATCGGTCCAAATCTGTTCCACCAGAACCGGACCGCTTAGTGGCTGACATCGATCCCCCGCTCATGCAGCAGATCTTCAACATTGCGAAGTGACAGCGGGAATCGAACATACATCATCACGGCCAAGCGGATGATTTCCGGGCTGGTTTTGAAGTAGCGGAATGGGGAACGTTTTGTCATCCGACAAGGCTACGAAACCACCCTGCCCGTCTCAAGTTAGTTTTGTCTAACAAGACCAATCCTTAGGATAGTCACTACGATTTATCAAAAAATATGCGCCTTACCCACATCAAAACTAAAGCTGGCATGCTGACCAGCAATCAGATCGATCTGTTCAGAACTGGCATAGCGAAACAAAACCTTTTGGGGAGACATAAGTTCAATTATTGTTTCCGTCCCAAGCTGCTCTACCAATGTCACCTTGCCCTTGAGCGCCCCCTTTGGATCAAGAACCAAATGCTGTGGACGAATGCCCAAACGCACCGTTGTGCCGCTTGCTTTCTCAGTAGACACCAAGGGTACATCTCTCAACTCCATTCCTTGGCCGTGGAACTCTGCGAGATTAGCGTCATTCACAACGGGGCCCAAAACACCATCAAAAAAGTTCATCGTCGGAGAACCCAAGAAGCCAGCAACAAACTCATTTTCTGGTCTATTGAAGAGGTCCATTGGTTTCCCAGTTTGCATGACCTCGCCATCTTTTAGAACGACGATTTTATCGGCTAAGGTCATCGCCTCAACCTGATCATGGGTTACATATATGGTGGTTGCGTCAAGCTGCGAATGCAGCCGTGCAATTTCAACCCGTGTATCGTGGCGCAAAGCCGCATCTAAATTCGACAACGGCTCATCGAACAGGAAGACATCAGGATTTCGAACAATCGCCCGCCCAATTGCAACGCGTTGACGTTGCCCACCAGAAAGCGCAGCCGGTTTGCGATCCAAAAGGCTTTCCATTTGAAGAATCTGTGCTGCCTTCTCAACTCGCTCTTTTATTTCTTTTCGAGGAAGCCCCTGCAGATCTAGAGAAAACGCCATATTATGAAACACCGTCATATGCGGATAAAGGGCGTAGGATTGAAATACCATGGCAATGCCACGCTTAGATGGCGGTAGATCTGTCACAGTTTTATCAGCAATTGCAATATCACCGCCGGTCAGCGTTTCAAGGCCCGCAATAAGGCGTAAGAGTGTTGATTTTCCACATCCGGAGGGACCGACAAAAACGACAAACTCTCCCTTGCTAATTTCCAAATCGACATTGCGGATTACCTCCGTTTCACCGAAGAATTTGTTTACGCGCTTTAGTTCAACCTGAGCCATTTATACCTCTGTAACCGACGTAGTAAGAGTTTCAAAATCAAAACAAAAGCGAAGCTTCTGCTGATCTGATATACGGTCAAAAATGATCTGTTTAGGCCCACCTTTGATCTCTGTCATGCTGTTTGCTTGCACCATAGCTGGCTGCTGCGCCCGCCAGGCAAGAAACTTTGAAAATTGATCGTATACTGATCCTGGACGCGCAGCCTCATCGATACCTGACCGCTGGATATGCTTTTCAGCGATAGGCAGCCAGGTTTGCGAAGCTTCAGAAAACCCCGACCAGTTGTTTTTAGCTTTCTTCCATACCATCGGCGTACGGCAAGTATCTCGACCCAAAAATAGTGGTGCAAATTCTATGCCCCAAGGATCTTGCATCTGTGAAATGGGAATATCTTGTACATCGCTAAGAGCTAATTCTTCGCCCTGATATACACATGTTGAACCAATCAAGCTGGCCTCAAGCTTTAGAAGCAATAACTGCATCGCCTCCTGGTCATCTTCTGACAAGCCTAGCGGCGCTAGTTGACGGGTTGCAGAGCGCGGTACATCGTGGTTTGAAAAGGCAAAGGACAGCCGCCCAGACCCGTTAAATCGGCCAATAGCCGCAGAGATCGCGCTTTTTAAACCATCAACATCGAGCCCCCCCCATTCCAGTAGGCTGAAATTGTAAGTCGCGTGTAAACGGCCTGGCGCCGTAAATGTCTCACTGGCTAGGGTTGGATCATCCCCATGTAATTCACCCATTAAGAACCGGTCACCAGAATAACTATCAGCAACTTTACGAAACTTTTCGATGAAGGTCTGAATTGCAGGTTGATTTAACTGTCCGCTGTCATGCAGTTGACGAAAAAATGGCTGCTGTTCTTGTGGCAGGTCACCCAGTTCAAAATCTGGTTTTGCCAAATTATTCCGATAAGGTGCTCTATCCGCATTTATCGTATGCACTGCATCCATGCGAAAACCATCTACACCAAGATCAAACCAAAAGCGCGCCACATCGCAAATTGCCTCTCCTACAGCTGAATTGGCGTGGTTTAAGTTCGGTTGGCTGGGCAAAAAGTTATGAAGATAATATTGCTGACGCCGAGGCTCCCAAGTCCAAGCTTGGCCACCAAAGAAAGACAACCAATTTGTCGGTGCAGATCCATCGGGCTGTGGATCAACCCAGTGAAACCAGTCTGATTTGGGATTATCGCGTGACTGACGGCTTTCAACAAACCATGGGTGCATATCTGAGCAATGTGCAGGAACAATATCGATCATGACCTTAAGCCCCAACTCATGCGCCGTAGTGATCAGCGCATCAAAGTCGTTCATCGTACCATATTCTAAATGCACGCCGCAGTAATCACTTACGTCATATCCAAAATCTTTTTGCGGCGAGGGATAGAATGGGCTGATCCAGATCGCATCAACGCCCAAATTAGCAATATACTCTAACCGCGACGTGATGCCGGGTAGATCTCCGATACCATCCCCGTTGCTATCTTGAAAAGAACGTGGATAGATTTGGTATATGATGGCCGTTTCCCACCATTTAAGCACCGCCATCAATCACCCACCTTTTACAGATCCGGCCAAAAGGCCGCGAATGAAATATCTTTGCATGGATAAAAACACGATAACTGGAACGATCATCGAGATAACCGCTGAAGCATTCAGCAAGTGTAATTGATCTTTAAATGTTCCAAGCTGCTTTTGTAGACGTATTGGAAAGACTAAATCCGACGCATTGTTAGGACCGATATAAAGCGCAACAATCAAATCGTTCCACACCCACAGAAATTGAAAGATTGAGAAAGACGCCAATGCCGGTACCGAAAGAGGTATAATAATTCGTGTGAAGATCTGCAAATGGCTGGCGCCGTCGATGCGCGCACTCTGCAGCAACTCTTTGGGCAAACCAACAATATAATTGCGCAAGAGATAAATGGCGAGCGGCAATCCAAAGGCTGTATGCGTAATCCACAGGCTGGCAAAAGATTTTGAAGCAACTTGGCAGCTGTCATTAATCTCACAATCGGTCAACCAAGCGTTCAACGCAGTGGCCCATGAGGCTATTCCGCTAAATCCCTGTAGGATGGGTAGAAACGCCAATTGCGTTGGAACCACCATCAAAGAAACGACCAGCACAAAAAGCCAATCACGCCCTGGAAACTGCATCCATGCAAACGCATAGGCCGCAAAAGCCGCAATTGTTATAGGAATAATTGTTGCCGGGATAGTAACTATAAAGGATGAGATAAGAGCATTCGGCACGTTCTTATTATCAAAGAGCACTTCAATATAAGCATCCGCCCCAAATATAGGGTCTTGATTAATAAAAACATCCAATTTTTTGGGCTTTGGCGCCGTTGCCTCGGGAAATGTCCAAGTGAAATCGCCGTTACTTTGGAACACTAATGACCCACCACGTGTTTCGAAAGGTTCTCCAGCTGGCACCAGCTTGCGGATTAACTTCGTCTTGCCTGGTTTATCGGGATTCGTAATTCGTGCTTTTATCAAAATTGATTGAACCTCACCGGATACTAGGAAGCCTGATTTCTCACCGTTTAACCGATCAAAAATATTGCCACTCATCTCGATAAATTCGACGGTTGATCCTTTATCGTGGGTGCTAAATCTATGTCCTAGCACCGTTGGCGTGAAAGCTGTCCAAAATCCCGAAGTCTTTGCCTCCGTCTCAGAACGCAATGACGTAGAAACCAAAGCCACGAAAGGCACAATCCAAATAAACACAATCAATGCTAAAACCAGATGGCTAAATGTACGAGTAATCATCGGTTCAGCCTCTTAATTACCAAGTTCTTTTTGTTCTTGGCGAATGCGCCAACCGTTGAATATCATGTTCGGAACAACTGTAAGCATTAGCATCACGGCAATGGCGGCAAATAGATTGTCCACATTATCGCCCCCAATAGACCAATTATTGCGCGCGTTTTCCATCATGGTTGCCAGTAACAGCTTGTCATCATCATTGGCAGAAAGCGCATAAGGAATGTCAAAAACTTTAAGCACTAGTATCACCAAAGTGGTCCAAACAACGAGCACCGTGGAATAGATCTGAGGTAGTTTGATACGGAAGAACATTTGAAATGGATTGGCACCATCAATACGCGCTGCTTCAATGGTATCCTCTGGAACTCCACGAAGCGCAGCAGAAAAGATCACCATAGCAAATCCAGTTTGCACCCAAACCAAGATCCACATCAAAAAGAAATTGCCCCAAAATTTTAAGTTGTAAAGAGGCTCATTATAGGCCGCCGTATGGCCAAGAAGAGCCTTCATCAAGCCAATTTGATAAGACGGTGTCGTTCCATTTATCGCTTCTACGGCCTCAATACCACCTCCGGCAAAAATATTTCGCCAGATCACCGCCGCACCAACGAATGAAATGGCAAGCGGCACAAAAACAAACGTCTTAGCAATGACACCCCATTTCACAGAATCAGCCAAGACCGCAATCAATAGTCCCAACATAATGCAAGTAGAGGGGACTAAAATTAGCCACATCAAACTGTTGCGCATGGCTAGGCGGAATTGCAAATATCCAAGCGAATCTGCATCCCATAGGAATGCATAATTTCGGATCGAAAATGCACCGTCGTATTCCTGAAAAGACAGCCTCAAGGTTGAAAGCGCGGGCACCAAAAGAAATAATAGAATCAAGACCAACGTGGGCCCTACAAAAATCCATGGCTGGATCGCTTCTGTAATCTTGGATTGTCGCCCTATCGACTCTCTTGCACGGGTTCGCGCAAGACCCATATTGAGCCAATTGGTTATCCCAAAATATAGGAAAGAGATGCTAACGGCGATGATCACCGAGCGGACTGCAAACCCTATTTTTACAAAACGCTCCAAAGTGTCAAATTCATTTGTACTCCAGCCCCAATAGGTGCGCATGGCCAAACCAAGCCGTCCAAGCGCATCATCTAAAGGCGAAGTTGCAACATAAGCAACAATCGCAACTATGGGCAGTAGAAATACGACTGTCAGGAATATTGCCAAACCATTGCCAGCAATGATCAGTTTCAAAGAGCGCATGAAGATATTCCAAACTTAAAATGGTAAATTCTGTCTTCTTACAACATAGGAGCGCAAATTTCTCTGCGCTCCTATAAGCTGCAAACAAAATAAGTTACTTAATCGCGTCCCATGCAGCTTGAATATTATCAGCCGTAGTTTGTGCATCTTGACCATTAGCAAATGCTGTCATTTCGGACCAAAAAGCCCCTGCACCAATCGCACCTGGCATCAAGTCAGAAGCATCAAAGCGGAATGTTGTCGCATTAGATAAGATTTCACCCTGTTTACGCAATGCGGGAGTAGCGTAAGCCGACAGATCCGCAGCCTTATGCGCAGTCAGGAACGTGCCTTGTGACATCCAAGCTTCATGTGCAGAGGCTTCAGACATAAAGTTAAAAAATGCCTGCGTTGCTGGGGAGTCTTTTGTCATTGTCCAAAGCGTACCCGCTCCCAAAACAGGATTGCCTAGCTCCTTTGATGCATAGGGAGGGAAATAGAAGAAATCAGCTTCGCCATTCGCCACCTCTTCTCCTTTTTTGGGAAAGAATGCTGGGATAAAAGACGCTTGCCGATGCATCAAGCAGCTGGCAGGTGAAGAGAATAACCCCTTTGGTGCATCACCAAAGAACGTCGTTGCAACCGAAGAAGCGCCCCCAGCTACGTAATCATCATTGCGTGAGAATTGGCCATAGACTTCCATTGCATTCAGAACTTCAGGGCTGTTGAATGGTAGATCGTTAGAAACCCAACGGTCATAATTCTCAGGTGAGGTTGTCCGCAGCATTAGATCTTCCATCCAATCCGTTGCAGTCCAACCGGTTGCATTTCCAGATTCCACGCCGATGCACCATGGGGTATTCCCGTCTTCCACCATCTGATCAGAAAGCGCAATGAGCTCTTCCATTGTTGAGGGAATTTCGTAGCCATTGTCTTCAAATTGTTCTGGAGAATACCAAACCAAAGACTTTAAATCCATTTTGAACGCAAAACCGTAGAAGTTTTCGTTGCCATTGGCATCGGCATAAGTACCGAGATCAACCCAAGATGATCCAGCGCCATAGTTGTTGGCCATCCAATTTGCCAGATCATCACCAAGTGGCGTTAGGTGACCTTCTTTCGCCATATCCGCCGCCAGACCGGGTTGCGGAAAAATTGCAATGTTCGGTGCGTTATTTGAGCGTAGATCAGCAACAATAAGTGCGGCAAAATCTCGAGAACCGGAGTACTTCACCACGGCACCTGTGGCTTTTTCAAAGCAGCTTACCGTGTTGAGCAGCATCTCCTCATCTTTACCTTCCATTGACCCTGCAATCGTGATCACTTCACCTGCAAAATCACCAAGATCGCCAAGTGCTGATGGTGTGTCGCATACATCTGCTTGCGCAGCTCCACATACTGATGACAAAGCAGCAAAAGCGGCTACTCCAAAAAGTTTTCTGTTTAAAGACATGAAATTCCTCCCAAGAACTAGTCTAGCTTCACGTTTAATTGGCGCCACTCCACCACGGAAAGCGCTTTTTAAGTTCAATCCTTAAGACCCGCATTTAAGAAAAAAGACGACACGTCTCTCACGTTAACTCTAAGTCTCAATTGCCTTCAAAGTACTTTCAAAGCGCTTTGGATATCTCTCAAACATACCAATTCGAAATCCCATGTCAACGCGATACCTTGAAGAATAATCTATTTCTCTATTGTCTAATTTGACGTTATATTTATTTTAATAAATTATAATATACAGCTAGATAGGCAAAATCAGTGCCTCTTAAATGTAAATATGACAGGAAATAAAAGCGCTTTGAAAAATACAACAAACCTCAAGTTTCTAGCTGAGCATTTAGGTCTGTCACAGACAACAGTCAGCCGCGCATTAAATGGCTTCCCTGAAGTCAACTATAAGACCCGTCAACTTGTGCAAGCCGCTGCGCAAAAGTTTAACTATCAGCCCAACGCACGTGCGAAGCGTTTGGCAACTGGGCGATCAATGGCAATAGGTCATTTGGTATCCGTTTCCAAAGGCCATGAAATCGTAAACCCAATTTTTGCTGATTTTATTGCAGGAGCAAGTGCGCGGTATATCGAAAGCGGGTACGATCTTCTTCTGTCTTTAGTTCCGGATGAAAAGGAACTTTCAGCCTACAATGATCTCGCCGCACGCGATGCTGTTGATGGCGTTATTATACATACGCCAAAAGAAGATGATAAGCGGTTGAAGCGATTGAATGAACTCAACTTGCCTTTTGTCGTGCACGGTAGATCTACAAAATCAAGCGAAGTTTATAATTGGGTTGATGTGAATAACGAAAGTGCTTTTTTTCGTGCCACAGAGTTTCTGATCGACCTCGGTCACCGATCGATAGCCTTAGTCAACGGCATGGCAGACTTAGATTTCGCAATTCGACGAACCAAAGGCTATGAACGTGCACTGTCAAAACACCAAATCGATGCTGTAAGCGACTACATTCTTTATGGTGAAATGACCGAGCCGTATGGATATCGCAGCACGATCGCTTTGTTGGATAGACCTATTCCACCGACTGCAATAATTGCTTCTTCTATACTCGTCGCCAATGGCGTTCGGCGTGGAATTGAAGAACGCGGCTTGAAGATGGGCCGCGATATTTCCATTTTGTCGCATGATGATGACCTTTCCTATTTTCGCGATGAAAGCGACGTGCCAGTCTATTCTGCCACCAGGTCTTCTGTGCGGGTGGCAGGGTATAAATCTGCCGATCTCCTCATAAAAACCATTGAAGATCCGACCCGGCAACGCGAGGGAATTTTAATTGAAGCTGATCTCATGATCGGAACCTCAACCAAACCTGCTAAAAGCTAAATCAGTCCTTAAAAACTATGCCGCAAATATTTTCTTTTATCCCTAAAGTTACGTCTCTTTGGACAACGAAAATTGACATAAAGCTCAGAACAAATTTAAAACTATAGGTGCGTTTAGAAAAAATATGGCTGGGATAGTATGCGCAGCTTATGTACCAGTCCAGCTTGATGAAAGTGCGCGCAATGTAACCATCGTCGAATTATTGGGCGAGATTTGTGATGTTGGTAAAAATTCTCTTGGCTCAATTTACCCATAACTCGCCTACCTCATATTTAACCATGTATCCAAAGACAAAGAGCAACAGACGATAAAATCACTCATATGCTGTGATGGCCTTGGTTTCAAAAAGAAAACTCCAAGCCTTGTGTTACAAACCATGTCTGCCCAAAACTTCACCAACACAGTGTTTGCGACACAGCAGTAGCCAGCACGGTGTTCAACACCGTGATTCAGCGCTCTAGAAAGTGAGTAACACGGCAAAAAATGTGTTTACGGTGTGATTTTTGATTTACACAACTTAAGCGTGTATCGCGCCGATCTAAATCATTGATATCTGCAAATGAATGGTGCCCGGGGGCGGAATCGAACCACCGACACGAGGATTTTCAGTCCACTGCTCTACCCCTGAGCTACCCGGGCATGGGGAACGTCTTGCGTTCGGATTGCGCGGTTTTATGTCAGGGCGGAGGGTGTGTCCAGAGGAATTCGCGAAATTTTTGGGGAAGTTACAGTCGATACGCGACAGCGCTCTAATTCCACATCGATCAAGCCTAAATAACCCAGTTGTCGCGAAGGCTAGGCCACGCAGGCAATTGCTCGCACCGGATAGGGTTTAGACGCTAAATTAGAGTGATGTCTGTTGCAGAATGAAGGGTAGGTCCGCTCAATTTTGCTTTCCTCACTGTTTTGCATACACTCGGAGACTGTACATCGCTGACTATTGAAAGACAGAAAGAAATGAGCACGCCAGGCCACACAACACACGACGCCGAAGAAGACCAACGGAACAAAGATATCAAGATCTATGTCAACGGTGATATAGTTCATCGTGATAAGGCTTTGGTGTCTGTATACGATAGCGGCTTCATGCTTGGCGATGGTATGTGGGAAGGCATGCGTCTTTACAACGGTGTCTGGGCGTTTTTTGACGAGCACATGGATCGGTTTTATGCCTCTTGTAAAAGCGTGTCGCTAAGCATCAACTTGTCTAGAAGTGCATTACTTGATGAGCTTAACCGGACCGCACGGGCGAATAAAATGACGCACAATGTACACTGCCGCCTGATGCTGACACGAGGTGTAAAGGATAAACCTTTTCAGCATCCTAAATTGAGCCGATCGGGTCCCACCTTGGTAATGATCCTTGAACATTCCAAGCCAGTAGACAGCCTGCACTCGACCGGTATTCGCCTCGCCACAGTGCCACAGGTCCGTGGCTTACCAATGAGCCAGGATGCAAAACTTAACAGCCATTCAAAACTTAACTGTATCATAGGGTGCCTCCAGGCTGAGCAGGCAGGTGCGGACGAAGGGCTAATGCTTGATCCGCACGGTTTCGTGAATACCACAAATGCTTGTAATTTCTTTATTGTCAGAAAGGGAGAGGTCTGGACGTCTACAGGCGACTATTGCATGAATGGAATTACACGAGACAAAGTAATCCAACTTTGCAAAAAAAACGACATTCCAATTTTTGAAAAAAACTTCTCATTATATGAAGCCTACGGCGCTGACGAAGCTTTTTTGACAGGCACTTTTGGCGCACAAACTCAAGTTGCGTCTATTGACGGAAAACAGATAGGTGATGGCGAGCGCCCGATCACAGAGCGGATACAGTCTCTGTATAAAAAACTTATCCTCAAACATACGGGTTCAAAGAAACCTGAGAACTAAATCAAGATGCCAACGGGCCGTTAATGCAGATGGAAAAACGCCACTATAAGTTCCTGTAAGCTATCCAGCCCGTCGCTCGCAGCATAAGCTCGCTTTGAGCTCAGGTAACTCGCGCAACCTTTTGGTATTTCGGATCACGCCAAAGGTCTTGTCCCAACACCTGCTCCAAGACTTTAGCAGCGCTACCGACGTCGTCCTCATCCAAATACAAAGGGGTAAAGCCAAACCGCATGATGTTGGGCGCACGAAAATCTCCAATTACGCCCCGATCAATGATTGCCTGCATCGCTGAGTAGCCATGCTCGAATGCAAATGACACTTGTGACCCTCGCAGTGCTGGATCACGCGGCGAGGCAAGCGACAACTGCGGGCAACGGGCCTCAACTTCAGAGATGAACCGTTCAGACAACCGCACCGAAGCCGCTCGGACCTCAGCTTGATCGACACCCTCCCATGCCTTCAATGCTTCCTGCAAAATTGCCATTTGAACTACTGAGGGTGTACCGACGCGCATGCGCTCGATTGACATTGCAGGGCGATAATCTTGCTCCATCGCAAACGGTGCATCATGCCCTTGCCAGCCCGCTAAAGCCGGCGAGATATTCATCACCAAATCTGGCCGCACGTAGATAAATGCTGGAGCGCCGGGTCCACCATTGAAATACTTATAAGTACACCCCACTGCAAATTCTGCGTTAGTGGCTGTAAGGTGGACCGGCACCGCACCTGCTGAATGGGCCAAATCCCAGATCATCACCGCACCAACACTGTGGGCGCGACGCGTGATAGACATCATATCATGCATTCGCCCAGTCCGGTAATCGACCTGCGTTAACATAACCACGGCGACGTCTGTTGTGATAGCATCCATAACGTCTTCGGGTGCAGGTGTAAGTAATTCATGACTCTTTGAAACCGTCCGTATTAGCCCCTGCGCCATATACAAATCGTTTGGAAAGTTACCACTATCTGACAGGATCACTCGCCGATCTGGCCGCATGTCCAAAGCAGCCGCCAAAGCCTGATATAATTTGATCGATAAGGTGTCACCTGTTGCCACAGAACCAACTGGCGCACCCATAAGTCCAGCAAGCGTGTCACCAACAACCTGAGGCAAAGCCATCCATCCGGCAGTGTTCCAAGCGCGTATCAGCTGCCGGCCCCATTCCTCGGCTATCACATTTTGGGCACGCTCCGCAGCCCCCTTCGGCAAAACTCCCAGAGAGTTTCCGTTCAGATAAATTACGTCCGCAGGAATATCAAACAGCTCTTTTCTTGGTAAGGAAATTTCCATTTCTCATCCTTCTTGTTCGCACGTAGCCTAGGCTGACTAATATATTAACTAGCGGTAGCACGGTTGATTTTATAGTTACCACCCAAAATGGCTTGGACGGGCTAACGGTGTGAAACTGCCACGTCAATATCCGAGATTTGCCCCATGCGCGATTCCCGTGTATCAGGACGCTCTGATCCCGAAAGTACAAACCATGACCCAACATAAATCTGAACTTCTGATGCCAGCCGGCAATTTGAGAAAACTGAAAATGGCCGTGCTTTATGGCGCAGACGCAGTCTATCTTGGGACACCAGATATGTCGCTCAGAACAAAGTCTGAGTTTTCGTTGGAGGATGTCATAAACGGCATAAACTTCTGTCACGAACACGGTAAAAGAGCTTATCTAACTCTAAATTTATTTAGCCATAACAAAGATATACCAAAACTTGATGAATATATCGACACAGTCAGAAAAGTGAAACCAGACGGACTGATTATTTCTGATCCCGGCGTGTTTCAATATGTTCAAAAGCGTGCGCCAGAGATCCCACTACACGTTTCAACTCAAGCCAACATTGCATCGTGGCTCACAACACAATTCTGGCAGTCGCAAGGCGCTGATCTAGTAGTTCTCGCACGAGAAGTCTCGTTTCCTGAGTTGCGAGAAATCCGCGAAAAATGTCCAGATATCAAGCTCGAGACCTTTGTTCACGGTGCCATGTGCATGACCTATTCAGGTCGCTGCTTGCTCTCGAATTTTATGGCTGAGCGTGGAGCCAATCAAGGTAACTGCGCCAATTCCTGCCGTTGGAATTACAAATTCCATATGCGGCTCAAGGACGGAACCGTACAGGAATTGATTATCGATGAAGATAATTTGCATATGTTTGAATTCCTTTTGGAAGAGGGCGTCCGACCCGGAGAATTTCTGCCAATCGAGGAGGATGAACGCGGTAGCTACATCCTCAATTCGAAAGACTTGTGCCTGATGCCAAAGCTTGACGACTATTTGCAGATTGGTGTCGACAGTTTGAAAGTAGAAGGCCGTGGGAAGTCAGAGTATTATGCAGCCATTGTGGCTCGAGCCTACCGGATGGCCATCGATGATTATTACGCTGATCCAGAAAATTGGGATGCCTCAGTGTACATGGAAGAACTGGAAACGGTAGGAAATCGCGGATACACGCTCGCGTTTCACAAGGGCCGTCTGACCAATCTAGCTCATGGATATGAACAGACCCAAGCGATAGCGCAATGGGAATACGCCGGATTTGTCACTGAGGTGAAAGAGGATGCATTTTACGTTGAGGTAAAGAATAAGCTGGAGCCAGGCGATGTGCTTGAAATTGTGTCGCCGATTGCACGTAACACCATTTTATTGCGTGGGTACGATTACCAAATCGCCACTACAGGAGATCGAAAAGAGGTCATTCACGGCTCAACAAAAACGATAATACGTCTACCTTTTTCTTTCTTCGATCAAGAAAAGCTTATAGACCTCCGCACCAACTTCCCAGCATTTTCAGTCCTACGTAAAGAGCGAGCCCTGACGGAAGAGCAATGGAAACGCCTGCGACTCGACAAAACGGCACTCACAATGGAAATCAAAGACTCAGCCAATGAAACCGCTTACCGGCGGCGGCGCGACGCTCTAGTCGATGCAATCGAATCTGATACGAACACACGCCGCTTCAAAACCAATCGGAAAGGCACCGAAGGGTGCTGTGGCAAAGGTTGCAACGGCTGCCTGATTTTCTGGCAAGACGACATGTACGCACATGCCCGTGAAGTGCTCCGGCAGCGTAAACAGGGTGCAATGCTGTCAAGAGCGGAGGCCAGCGATCTTAAACTTCCAGCGGCAGAATAACACAAGCGGCTCTAATAGTATTGCCGCTTTTCATGTCGGAGATTACCATACGCTTAAGTATGGTAAAAATAGTACCGCTCTGGAGCAACAGTTCTTGGGCCACGGACTTGATTGAATCCAACCAGCGGTTGACCAGATACGATCGCTCCACCGGGTGCCATGCACTGGCTAATCAACGGCGACAGACGCGCTGCCTCCGCAACATCTTTTTCCTTGTCACCAAATCCAAAATCGTAATGTGAGAGCACAATAGGTGCCCCGAGATCTACCAATTTGCAGAGCATTTCTTCAGCCTCGCCTTGAAGAAAATCCTTTTCAGGAGGAATACAGGAAGGGTGGCATTGCAGTATACGATCAATGACCCATATTTGCCGAGTTGGCGCTATTTCCCGCAGGTGGTCATAAGTTCGGCCATTCCCAAGACCCATATCAACAAAGTCACCCTGTAGATCTCGCACGTTGTTGGCGCCCCATTCCAGCCCATCCCTTTGAGCAGCCAGTCGACGCATCATGCTGTCCAATCGGCTCATGCCATTTCCTTTCTATCGTGCCGGTAGAGCGCTACCGGCCCCTCACAAATCTCAGAGATAAACTGGTGCGAGAATTCCCAGATTTCTGAGTCATGCGCAAGGTGGTGGGTTAAGTAACCAAAAGGTTCCGTTTCATCCGCGCGACCTTCACGCCGATCCCTAAGCAAAGAGACTGTTTGCGCAATTAACGCTTCTGGCTGCGCCAGTCCGCGCGTGCCACGCCAGTCAATCGGGTCAACATGAGTATTTATGTAGGCCAACCCCGGTTGTGCTTCAGATTTGTTGCGCGGCCGAAACGTTGAAACGGCTGTGTAACCCAATTCTCGCAAGAATGGGGTGAAAGCTTCATCAATCCTGTTCCAGGGAGGCACAAACATCATCGATAACCGATCACCAAACAAATGCCGCATCCGGTGTAATCCAACCCGCAATTCTGCATGACTAACTGAACGGTCACGTCTCTGCCCGAATTCAGCATTTTTATGACCTGTTGAAGCATGGCTATCATGGGCCCAGCCATGTACCACCGGAACAAATTGATAATTCAAAGTTTGCGCTAAATCCTCAGTCACCAACTTTGGAATGATCGCCAAATGCACGGCCACACCCAAAACATCACTCATAGACTCCAGTGATTGTAATGCTTGGGTAGGTTCTACCGCATCGTCGTCACGCCACCAAAATGGCAAGCACTTGTTTTCACCACGCCAAAGGCCAAGTTCACGTCGTAGATCAGACCAGTCAAACTTCATACGCGATGATCCATAATCATCTTTTCAACATATTCTACTGACTGCCTTGCTCCATCCATTTTCAATCCCAGCGGACTGCGCGGGCCTGCTGCAGTGACCTCATCAACTGCCGATGCCAACAAGTCTGCTTGGAGATTTTCAGTCTTAATTACCTTGATTGCTGACAGCCGGGAAAGAGCTCTCGAACGCAGCGTTTGCTCAACTTCGCCACCATCATCAAATGGAACAAGCACAGACGGACAGCCAGATTGTAGCAAGTCCATTGTAGTGTTGTATCCACACATACTCACAGAAGCCTTAGCGCCAGTCAGCATTTGTCTGAAATCTTGCCTCACTGGCCCAATGGTCTTGCCTAGGGGTCCAGCCCTGCGCTGTAATGCTTCGATACGCTCATTGCTATTCACTCCGCCGACCATGAAGCGCCAACTGAGGCAAGATAATTTTGCGGCGTCGACAGCACATTCGAATAGAGCGTCGCCAACCGAACCGCTTCCTGCACTCACCAATACCTCACCACGGCCAACTGCATCAGGCTGTTCGGCTGCTGGATCTGGCGCTACAAAACCAGTATAATAAAGCAATTTTATGATCTTATCGGACACAGGCCAACTTTCGTGCAGTCGTATGATGCTTGGGTCAGAGTGCACAAGAACACCGTCATAGTATTCTAATAATACTTCCTCAGCTTTGACCGCTTTGGCCCGTTTCGACGGCGGCGCAAGAATATCTCTGATTGACGCAAGGATCAGTGGCTTCACGGCAAGAGAACGCGAAGCATCAAGCAGACCCAGAAATTCCGTCGACAGCGATCTTCTTCCGAATGGAAATAACTCAGTTATTAGGACGTCAGGTTTGGACTCACGTACATTTTCAATAACTTGCGCCACGCGCTGTGCCAAGTAATCTGGCGTTGCTATCTCCCCGTCGCCATTTAAAAGGCGGGTAAAGTCCGTCCCATTCGACGCTAAAGGTGGGAGTTGAACCAGCGAAAGCCCAGAAAAATTTAGATGCGGTGCAGCATATCCACCAGAAAGTATCAAAGCCTGATGCCCCGCAGTTACAAACGCTCGGGCAAGCGTCGCCGCGCGAGATAAATGCCCCGCTCCCAGGAGATGAGTGACAACAATCATCACTTTCATCAGGCCACGGCCTCTAGGCGAACCACGTCAGGATCAGCAACAGACAACTCACCATCGCATATATTAATCACAAACAGACGGTTTCTCTTGATACGGAAAGGTGGCTTGCCAAGGAAATTCCAACCAAAAGCGCGCGCTAGCAAAATGCGCATCGTGCCAATATGGCACACCGCGATGCTGTCGCGCTTGAGTGACAAGATCCAAGGCTCCAGCCGCGCCCAGACGTCCGTTGGGCTTTCACCCTCAGGTGGTCGATAGCCCCACCCCCATTCTTCAATATTTTTAAATTCAGAATTTGGATCAGCTTTCAAATCAACGCCTTTAAGGCCTTCCCACTTCCCCCAATCCATCTCGACAAGCTCAGGTACAACAACCGGTTTGCGCCCAGCAACAATCGCTGCAGTTTCGCATGCACGATCAAGTGGACTTGCGTATAAATCAACCACTTGCCAACTCGTAGGTAGGCAAAATTCATGCAAGTCTGCACGCGCTTGATCGTCCAGCGAAATATCGGTGCGACCCTGAATTTTCCCAGCACGGTTCCAAGCCGTGTGACCGTGTCGGAGCATTGCAAATCGGATCATTTTCCCTCCGTTACTAGGGGCCTCAGAGCACCCCATAAGGTTTCACGCGCCACACCGATTAGATGGTTTGCCTCAATTTTCTTGCGAGCGAGGCGCGAGCGCCTCGCATGATGTTTTGGATCATTCAACAAAAGTGTAAGTTCATTAGCAAGAGCCTCCACATTTCCTTGCGAAAACATTCCGTCAGATGAGACCACATCACACAATCCCAAACGGTTCTCCGCAACTACCGGCACTCCTGCTGCCTGTGCCTCCAAAAATACCATGCCAAAAGCTTCATTAACACCGGGCCACAAGAACGCTCGTGCACGATCGTAAGCAGCCAAGACTGCTTCTCTGTCCAGCTGCCCCAAGAAACTAACCTTTGCACCCAACGGAGCCAAAAGTTGTTCAATTTCCTGACGTGCTGGTCCGTCCCCAACGATTTCAACACGCCATGAGCCTTCAGCAATATATTGAAGCGCCTCAGACGCGATCCGATATGAGGCTAACTTGTCACCGTTACGCATCATACCAACGATAAGGATGATCGGATCACGATGCGAAGGGGCTTTTTCAGGAAGATTTTTCCACGGCAAAAAGGGTGGCAAGTGTACCAGCCGTTGATCAGCACGCAAATGCTCACGCAAAGAAACCGCATCACGTTCTGTGACATAAAACAAAACATCAGCCTGATCACAAACCGCCTGTGCACGTCTTTCAAATGCAGCCCAAGGGCCTGAAAGCCGCTTAGATGCCCTTGTGGCCTCAATTACCGTGTAGGGAATTTCCAGCTCAGCACATACCGTGGGGCCAATTAAATCCGGCGCCTTGTAATAGCTGTGGTAAGTCACCCAGATGTCCCACCCTGCCCTTTGGACAAGCGCCCTTGCCTCTAAATTAGACTTTCTAATGAGCGCGTCCTGAACGTCTATTTGTCCAGTCTTTTCCAAGCTACGGAACTCTGAAACTAGATCAACCTGACATCCGGCGCTTTGCAATGCTGCAATCAGGTTTCGGGCCATTTCTCGCTCGCCCGAGGGCACGGCATGGGTCGGTGCCTTTAATGGGGCGTAAAATGCAACCCGGATCATAGCGTCAAGCCCGCATCAGCTTTTGTAATCTTATATCCAACTGGCGAATTCCTGGCTCCATTCGAAAGTTTTCGATAAGCTGCAGATATGCTGCTTCCGCCAACTTGTGGCGAAATTTAGGATTGCCCGCAAGATTAGTTATCGCCTTAGAAAGAGCACTTGGGTGATCCTGTGTCAGCACTCCGTTTACCCCATCAGTGATGAACTCAGGGATCGCCGAAACTGGCGTAGATAGCAGACATAACTTCTGAGAGGCGGCCTCCATTAAAACGTTCGGGAGTCCATCGCGATCGCCATCCTGCGCAACGCGACTTGGTAATACAAAAATATCGGAGTCACGCATCGCGGCAATGACTTCTGGTTGATCACACGCACCTCGCCAAGTGATATGTTGGCTTAACTTTAGGTCTTTAGCCTGCTGTTCGAGTTGGGGGCCTAGATCTCCACCTCCAATATGTACCCAGCTCCAATCTAAATCTTTGGGGAGCATCGCGAAACCATCAAGCAACCTGTCAAAACCTTTCTTTTCAACGAGCCTGCCCACCGAAAGCAATCGAAGTGTCTTAGTGTCGGACCTCGTATCTGGCGGCGACGGAAATCTGGAAAGGTCGAGTCCATGATAAATCAGTTCAACTCGATCTGGTCGATCCGCCAACTCTTGCAGGTGTCGTGCACCAACTCCAGTGCATGTAGCCAAAAACTGTGCACCAAAAGTGTCGCCCTGAAGTTTTTCTCGTTTTTCCCATTCGGGTGAAGTCCAGATATCCTTCGCATGCGCTGATACGGCCCACGGTTTACCTAGTAATATCGAAGCGTATCGGGCAACAGACGCTGGAGTATGCATAAAATGAGCGTAAAGCGCAGAAGAATATGTTGGAAGTTCGGATGCCAAAACGCAAGCTTGCCCAAAACGGCGGATCCGGTTCCGTGTTTTATCCCTTCGAAAATCACGCCACCAAATGTGATACGCAGTGCGGAATTTGCGCTTAAAAACAAGAGACAGGATGGCTCTAAGTAGACGGACAGGCTCCTGATGCAGGTACTCAGGCAAATACCGTACTGGAGCTCGAAGCCGATCATGTAGCGGATGGCATTTCTTGTCCGTTGGAAACCTAAGCGACCAAAGTTCTAATTCATATCCGGCCTCTTCCAAAGCCACAATTTCCTGAGCGATGAAAGTTTCAGATAAACGCGGCCATCCTTTGACCACAACCGCCAACTTAGTTTTTCTTTTGATCATGCAGCGCCTTGGGATTTCTTCTGCTCAAGGATCTCCCGAGTACGCGCTGACACAAAGTCTAGTCCATCCAATAAACCGGGGATCACGATTGACGACGGCTTGGGCTGGGATGGAAGCTCGCGAATTGCATTGAACATTGCTTCAGGGGTCAATCCATCTCGCCACTCGTCTAACACCCGAACCAATCCCAGACCTTCGGCCCGGCTTGCGCGAATATATTGTTCGAGCCTTGGTCGCGTTCTAGGAATGATCACTGCCCGCTTATCAAACGAAAGAACTTCGCAAAACGTGTTGTAACCACCCATACAGACAATTCCACGCGCACCTGAAATCAAATTTTCCATTCGGCTGTCAAAACCAACAGCCCTCACGCGGCCATTTAATTTTGCAACCCGCGTTTCAAATTCAGCCCTTTGCCCACCTGACAGAAAGGGGCCATAGACCAACACTGCATTTGGTGCCAATAACTGGTCATTTTCATAAGCGGACAGAACCAAATCGACCATACTGGCACCATCTCCACCACCCCCCGGCGTAACCAAAATATAAGGTTCCAATGGGATTTCGCCCTCCGTCAATTCGTCACGACGCAGGTAGCCTGTGTATTTAATGCGCGACCTAAATCTTGGAGATAAATCAAGACCAGCAGTTGGATCACAAATTTTCTCAAGCCCGTAGATCCAACATTCGTCGTAAAAAATCTCAGCAGCCTCCAAGGCTTCCTTCCGATCCCACTCCTGAGCCAGCATGTCTGGGTGATCCAGAACATCGCGCAGTCCAAGTACGATCTGAGCTTTACGCTTGGCCTTGAGCCACCTGAGCGCCGGCAGTAATTCGCCGCGAAATCCAGTCGGTTCCTTATCCACAATCAGAATATCGGGATCAAAATGCTGAACTGTTGCCTTAATCAGCCCAGCGCGTAGCTCTGTTGTTTCATCAATATGCAGACCAAGTCGTTCTGAAAGGTAATCACCATCAGATGTCTTGGTTACGCCCGGCAACCGAATATGGTCAACTCGTTCCGGGAACGTGAACCTGCCCGCTACTGGCGAACCGGTGAGAATCAAGGCTGAAATGCGTTGGTCAGCCTTTGTAATGGCGCTTGCGAGTGCTCTGGATCGGCGCAAATGTCCAAGGCCAAACGTATCGTGGCTGTAAAACAGGACACGTGGTGACGAGCTGCGATTATTATCAACAGCCATGGAAATCGCTTCTGCCATGGTTACACCCTAAACTTCGCTCGTCTATAACCGTAAATCCGACTCGGACTTTGAGAGCACACCCTTGATATCGTAAAGCAAAACATCAGGTTTTCCGAGCGATCTTATTGCCTCTCCTCCAAGGCTTGTGAACTCCGAATGAGAAACAGCAATTACAATACCATCATAGGTGCCGGCATCTGGTTTCTTCACCACAGGTATACCGTATTCCTCTAAAACATCGGAGGCATTCACGTGAGGATCCCACACGTGAACCTCCACAGAATAACTTTGCAACTCTGCAACAATGTCAGCAACTTTGGTGTTACGCGTATCCGCGCAGTTTTCTTTAAAAGCGAATCCCATCAGCAAAACCCGTAAACTTTCTGAATTCTCTTTGCGAGCTAACATCGCCTTGATCAGTTCTTGCGCGACGTGACGCCCCATATCATCGTTTATGCGTCGACCTGCAAGAATTACCTCGGGATGGTATCCCAACTGCTGCGCCCGATAAGTAAGGTAGTATGGGTCAACTCCAATGCAGTGCCCCCCCACAAGGCCCGGACGAAAGGGTAAGAAATTCCACTTAGTTCCCGCAGCTTCCAAAACCTCCAGTGTGTCAAGTCCCATGCGAGAAAAGATCAGTGCAAATTCATTGACCAGTGCGATATTGAGATCACGCTGCGTATTTTCGATCACTTTGGCAGCTTCTGCCGTTTTAATTGAGCTTGCGCGATGCAACCCTGCTGATACCACTCGTGCGTATATCGCTTCAACGCGGTTAAGCGTTGCCGTGTCCTGAGCCGCGATTACTTTAACAACACTCTCGAGCGAATGCTCAGCGTCACCTGGGTTCACTCTCTCCGGCGAATACGCGAGCCTAAAGTCTTCATAAATTCGCAAGCCACTTAGAGACGCAAGAGTCGGGCCACAGACTTCTTCTGTGACACCCGGATAGACCGTAGACTCCAAAATCACTAGGTCGCCTTTACTCAGCACAGGGGCAATTGTTGTACAGGCTGAGCGGATCGGTTCAAGATCTGGAGCTTTAGCATTCGTAATCGGAGTTGGTACCGAAATGATATACGTGGACGCGCCGCGTAGACACTTCAAATCAGTCGTGAATGTTGCGCCACTTTCGTGCAGCGAACTGGCGGAAACTTCTCCATTACGGTCACAGCCTTCGCGCAACGCCAAGACATGGCGTTCGTCGTTGTCAAAACCAACCACATCAAACCCAGCACGAGCCAGCGAAACCGCTAATGGGAGGCCGACATAACCAAGTCCAAGAACTGCGATTTTTTCTGATATTGCTTGACTCACGACGCGTTTTTCCTGTTGGCTTTCTGCTTTAAACGGCAAGTTGTGCGCTACAGAAAAAGGCAACCGTTGTCACGCCCAAAGCAGAAAGTCACCTTCAATTTTTCGGCGCACGGTATTCCAATCACGATACCAACCAAAGATTTAACTGATTTTGCAATTTGCCCAAAACAATAAGTCGCGCTAAACATCCCACCTCAATTACAGAGAAGTCCACACATGTTTCGCCAAATTCTATTTCTAATTTTCACTGCCTCGTTATTGGCGTCGGCGCCACCTTCGCAAGCTCAAGACGGCGCCATAACACCAGCGAGCAACGCGGCGGTTGAGCATATTTTGCAAGAGGCCGCTAACAGTGGCATGAGCGTCATCATAATGGACTCAAGCGGGGGCTCAGTTTCCACTAAAGATGTAACTGCCCCAAAACCCGTCGACAGTGAAACATTGCTAATGGAGGCTCAATCGGAGGTTGACGACTTTCGGAAGGTCCTCTCAGATCGCTTGGATACGCTCCCAGTAGCAATCAATGAGGTCATGTTTATTCTGCGTGCCTCTAGTCCCGACGGCACAGTTTTTGCTTTTTTCCGCACATTACTTTGGATGCTGGCATTTTTCGCCATTGGCGCAGCTTTCGAGCGCTATGTCTACGGTCCAAGGATCGCTGCGCGTTTTATCATGCCGTTAATCCGAAAAAGACCACACGGTTATTCCGAAAAACTACCATTCCTGGTCGCACGCTTTGTCGCCGGTTTAATCGGTGTCGCAATCTCGATGGCAATCGCTTTTCTGCTAGGCTTGATCATTCATGGGCCCGCAGACGACACCGCGATCAGGTTTACCATCGTTTCGATCAACGCCACTTATGCCCTGTGCCGTATTGTATCGCTAGCATGGCGTATGATCTTGTCACCTTATCTGCCCCAATACCGAATCCCAGCCTTTTCCACAAAAGATGCCAAGCGACTGCATAATTGGGTTTTTCTTCTGGCAATCATGGATATCTGCACAACGATGTTTGGCGAATGGCTTAAAGAGCTGGGGCTAAACTATGACCTTTATGCACTGATGTCTCTTGCACTCGCAGGAGTTGTAGCCTCGACTAATATAGCGATGATTTTCGTTAACAGAGGATCAATTTCGGCTGCCTTCCGCAATGGTCGTCAACCAGAGAATGTCACTTTTGCGACCCGTTGGGTAAGCATTTTATGGGCCCCAATTTTTATTTGCTACATTCTTTACGGTTCTGCCACCCTCGGATTAGCTCTCGTGCTCAACAAGCCCACATCTTTCCCGCTGGTCGCAGGCGCATATTTCGTGATGATGTCGGCGATCATCGTTTATGCATCTATAAACTTTGGCATTGAGCGCTACTTTTCCCGCTCTCGCAACATTCAAGAAATGAACAAAACTGCCGAAGCCCTTCGGCAAGATACTGGAGAAATCAGTGGGTTAAACGCGGATCAGAAAAACGAACTGAAGGAAAGTCAACGATTTCTGGATAGTAGCCGCATTAATACTTTTGAAGACTTAGCACGCCGTGTCTCAGGAATTCTCGCAGTTGTTGCAGGGCTTTATGCAGCTCTGAGAATTTTAGGGGCTCAGGATGTTATGGCTGGAGGAAGCCAGGTCTCTGAACGGTTTCTTGATGTCGCAGCAATCATATTCATTGGGTACATCGTATTTCATGCCTTCCGCATCTGGATTGATACCAAAATCATTGAAGAGCAAGGCGACGAAATAGTTGAGGGGGAGCTTGGTGACGAAGGTGGTGCAAACGGCGCAAGCCGGCTAGCAACGCTTCTACCTTTGTTCAGATCCTTTATCCTTTTGGTAATTATTATTACGATTGTGCTGATCGTTATGCTGGAGCTGGGGGTAAACGTAAGCCCACTATTCGCTGGTGCTGGTGTTGTGGGCCTCGCGGTGGGGTTTGGCGCACAATCACTTGTTCGAGACATCTTTTCAGGAGCTTTCTTTCTATTTGATGATGCCTTTCGAAAAGGAGAATACATCGATATTGGGTCGGTCAAAGGCACTGTAGAAAAGATTTCAGTTCGCTCTTTTCAGCTTCGCCACCACCTTGGCCCATTACACACGATTCCATTTGGAGAAATCCAACATTTGACCAATTACTCAAGAGATTGGGTAATTATGAAGCTACCTTTGCGTGTGACCTATGACACTGATGTTGAGCAGGTGCGAAAACTAATCAAAAAACTTGGTATTAAATTGCTGGATGATCCAGTCATCGGACACAACTTCATCCAACCGCTTAAGTCTCAGGGCGTTGTGGAAATGCAAGACTCTGCAATGATCATTCGGGTCAAATTCATGACCAAACCGGGCGACCAGTGGCTGGTACGCAAAAAGGTTTTTCAGGAAATTCGGGATCTTTTTGAGCGCGAAGACATTCGATTTGCGCATCGTGAAGTGACCGTGAGATTGGCAGATGGCAACGCAGAGGACCTTACTCCACACCAAAAAGAAGCAGTCACCGGGGCAGTTCAGACTACCCTCGACGAAGAGGGCGTGGTCAGAAAAGGCAAAGGTGGTGACCGGTAGACTTACGATTAAGAAATGTTTCAACACTTAAATGGTTTGCGCACTGGCAAACGGTCAGCCTTAAAAAGGCAAGTGTCTTGCAATATCCTGTTTTTTGGGTGTCGCGCAATTCCGAGAAAAGACTTGATAGTCCAGTTGTCCTGTTAGCTCCTATTGGGATCAAGCGCGTCTCGCAATCCATCACCAAAAAAGTTGAACGCCAGCACGACTATCACAATTGGCAGCATCGGGATCGCTGTCCAAGGATAAATCTCGATTGAGGCTAGGTTTTGCGCATCATTCAACATCACGCCCCAGCTTACCGCAGGAGCACGTAGGCCAAGCCCAAGGAAAGATAGAGCCGTTTCCCCAAGGATCATCGCTGGAATTGACAAGGTTGCCGATGCGATTAGGTGGCTCAAAAAGTTAGGCAGCAGATGACGGCGGATGACTCGCGCCGGCTTGGCCCCCATCATTTCAGCAGCGCGAACAAATTCCTCTTCCCGAAGTGACAGGAATTTTGATCGCACCGCACGCGCCAAACCGGGCCAATCGAGTATACCAAGAATAATTGATATAATGAAAAATACTGATACGGGTCCCCAGTGCGATGGAACCGCCGCGGAGAGCGCCAGCCAAAGCGGCAATTCTGGCAGACTTCTTAGGATTTCGATTACACGGTTGATAATCCAATCAAGAAAGCCGCCAAAGTAGCCTGCAATTGACCCAAGAACGATACCAATAACAAAGGACACAGTAATTCCTACAAGACCCACCGTCAGGGACAGCTGCGCTCCGTACAAAATACGCGAAAACACATCACGCCCTAATCTGTCAGATCCCCAAAGGAACACCGTACTTCCATCGGACGCACAGAACAGATGCGTGTTAGATCGAATTAGACCAGCAAGTTTGTATTCACCACCCTCGCAGAAAAAATTAAGCTTCACTGGTTTCGACGTCTCAGGTACATATTCCCATGCAAATTCTTCAAGGTTCATCTGAGCCTCGGTGCGATACACATACGGGCCAATGAATTCACCTTCATGAAACAGACGCACCATTTGAGGGGGATGATATAAAAAGTCTTCCAACCGCTCGTTCGGAGTGTACGGCGAAATAAAACCAGCTACTGGAAGCATCAAATACGACAAAAGCAAAAATAAAGCGGAAACCATGGCCAGTTTGTGCTTACGGAACCGCCGCAGCATAAGAACCGTGTTAGATGCATCCAAATCGGCATCACGCGCCTCAGCGCCCATCTCTGACACATATGGTCTTTCGTCTACAAAGCGGCCATCAGGAAAAATAGTCATTTTGCACGCCCTCCGAAACGAATACGTGGGTCGAGAAGTGCCAGCAAAACGTCTGAAACTAACGTACCTATCAGGGTCAACAAAGCCACGAACATGAGAACGAAGGCCGAGAGAAACAAATCCTGAGATTTTAGCGCTGTCAGCAAAACTGGACCAATCGTTTGCAGCCCTAAAACAACAGACACCAGAACCGACCCTGAAACTAAAGAGGGTATCAGAGTGCCAATGTCTGCAACAAATGGATTGAACGCAACTCGCAATGGATATTTGATCAGCATGGAGCTTTCGCGCATGCCTTTAGCTCGGGCAGTTTCAACGTAGGGTTTGCCTAATTCATCCAGCAGGTTGGCACGCAATCGCTGCATCATTCCCGCAGCGCCCGAGGTCCCAATTACAAACGTTGGAATTATAAGATGAACCAGCATCGATTTCATCTTCTCAAAACTCATTGGCTCGCCTTCAAATTTTGGATCCATCAAACCACCAATTGGCAAGTTTAAATATCGGTTACCATAATAGAATAGGATGAGCGCCAACAGGAAGTTGGGCGTTGCAAGACCAAGGTAACCCACGAGTGCCGACGTATAATCGATCCACGTTTTTGATCGCGCTGCTGCAATAACGCCCAGCGGCAATGCAATTGCGTAAATAAACAATACTGCAGCTAAGTTCACCAAAACCGTCATCCAGAGCGCACCGCCAACCAAGTCAGCCACTGGCTTGTCAAACTCAAACGACCAGCCAAATTCTCCCTGAACCAGACCCGCAAAACCGTGTGGTCCAGGCAAAAAGCCCATCCAGATCATGTACTGTTTTAAAAGTGGTTGATCTAAAGAATATTCAGTGCGCAGAAACTCTGCTTTAGCTATGCCGTTTGACTGCCCAGTCGCCCGGAGTTCGTTAATCTGGTTCGTCAGATAATCTCCCGGCGGCAGATTGATGATGAAAAAAATCAACACTGAGACAACCACAAGTGTCGCCATCATGGTCATTAAGCGAAAGACTGCAAAGCGTAGAAGGGCCATTTACTCGCTCCTAGTCCGCAAAGAAGAATTCATCGGGGCGGTGCATGCCGAAATGCGCTCCGGGCGACCACGCCCAAATTGCTTCACTAGGCACATTTTTTAGTCGATTTGAGGCCACAACAGGTTGTGGGGCTTCGTTCAGAATGCCGATTGCAAACACCTGATCAGCGTGAATATCAACCATTTCCTGCCAGATAATGCCACGATCAGCCGCCGCATATGCGTCGTTCCACGCCTCCGCCAGCTTGCTTAACCTTATCGCAGCAGGAAGATCTGGCGCCTCTCCAGCCTGTCCACTTGTCTGATGAAATTGTCCCCATTTTGGCCAAGCAAAGAACGCTTGGTCCCATGGGGCCAAATATGAAGGTGACGTAAACGACTGCGGAATTCCATTGTCCCAGCCAAACCACGTGGCTGCCATTGTATCACCAGAGTATATCCGATTGCGCAGAATGTCGCGCTCCAATGGTCGCATAATCAGTTTAACCCCAACATCTTTCCAGTTGTCCACAATAATCTGCAATGCATTTTCAACTTCCTGACGTTCGCCAGCGGTTTCAATCACAATCCACATAGGCCGACCATCAGACAATAATCGAAAACCATCTTTGTCGCGCTCTATTAAACCCATATCATCAAGAAGATCGTTGGCCTGCTGCGGATCATAGTCGGCCCACATTCTACGGTTTTCTTCGCGGTAAAAAGGGCTGATTGGCAGTACCGTCATGCCACCTTCCTTGGCGAGTCCAAAGTATAAACTTTTATTGATTATCTTACGATTGATGGCCAATGACAGTGCCCTACGCAAGCGCACGTCACGCATCGTGTTGCGCCACCCATCGTCGTTATAATTTAGGTTAAAATAGATTGCGATTTGCGAAGCTGTTCCATTGCCCCAAAGATGCGTTGTGTAATCGCTATTCGCCTCACCCTTCTTCAAGATGGCGGTATCTTTAAAATCCAACCCGCGCGCCTGTAGATCAACTTGACCTGCGTTAGCTTTGGCGGCCACTAGCCCAGGTGCAACAACTTGCATCTCTACTACATCTACATACGGAAGCTGAACGCCATTAGTGTCCACACGATGATAAAAGGGGTTGCGCACAAAGAGGAAGCGGCTCTTTCCATCTTTGGTTGCGAGCATCCACGGCTGTAAAGTAGGCAGATCAGGATTATCAAACTTGTACATGTTATCGCTGCGATTGTGCAGCGCGGGCCAACTGCGCACACGTGCCTCATAGAGCATCTCGATGAGTTCTTCTTCCTCTGCATACTTTGCGTGCAGCTTCTTTAAGAAATGGGCTGGACGATAGATGAACGGGGGACGAGCCTCAGCCATTGACTGCAGAAACTGGGGATTGGGTTTTTTCCACTCATAAACCACGGTAGTCTCGTCAGGAAAACTAACGGTAGGAAGCTTTCCATCAACTCTTAGAAAGTCTACCGGACCCGATGGCGAAAGAAGCTCGTTGTTTGCTACGTCCTCCCACCAGTAGCGAAAATCCTCAGAGGTAAAGGGATGCCCATCTGACCACCGATGCCCAAAACGCAGGTTCAAAGTAAACTTCCGATCATCTACGTTTACAATCGACTCCAGAATGTCAGGCACCAGTTCGTAACGAGCATTGTAACCAACGAGGCGAGCATACCCATAGACTACCATCTGACGAACATCTTTCACCCGCGTAACCATCGTGCGCAGTGTACCGCCCTGCCGTCCAAACTCACGGTTGCGACGCTCTAAATCGATAACCAGTGGGGTGCTTGGCATTCGCTCAGAGACGCGCGGCAAATCTCCTGCGTCGACTTCTGCCCGCCAAAACGCACTTTCCTGCAAATCTGCGGCAGATGCGATTGTTGCAAAGGCAGTCATGACAGCTGCAAAAAAATATTTTTTAAACATAGCAGCGCACCTTGTGTCCGGGGGCCGTTTCCGTCAACGGCGGGGCTTCCAGACCTGAAAAGCGAAATGCCTCAGGCCAATTTGACGGTTCGCCAGCCCCTTGAGCCACAATTTTGAGGTTGATCGGACGATTAATGTCCGGCTCGGGCTGAGCCGCAATTAATGCTTTGGTGTAAGGATGCTGTGGATTGTAGAAAAGTTGGTCAGGCGGGCCTTGCTCCACCACTAATCCCGAGCGCATCACCGCAACTTCATCAGCGATTCGGGCCACAACTGCCAAGTCATGACTGATGAACAAATAGCTTAGGTTCAGACGATCTCGGATTTCCTCAAGCAACTGCAAAATCTGCTCCTGAACCGAAACATCCAGTGCAGATGTAGGTTCATCACAAACCAGGAAGGTCGGTCCCAACATCAAGGCGCGAGCAATTGAGAGGCGTTGCCTCTGACCCCCAGAAAAAGCATGCGGATAACGCGTGAGCATGTTTTCACTCAGTCCAACCCAGCCCAGCATTTTTGCAGCACGGTCCAAACGGTCCGAAACAGAGCCAATGCCATGTATTTCCATCGGTTCAGTCAACGCGTCCTTAACCCGCATTCGAGGGTTTAACGTAGAGTAGGGATCTTGGAACACCATTTGTGCCTTGCGTTGAAAAGCTAGGCGGTCTGAATTATTCAATTTTTGCAGGTCAACGACAACACCATCCGTTTCGGCCCGGAAAAGGATGGAAGCTCCTGAGTCTGCGCGCTCCGCGCCCAACGCCATTCGCGCACAAGTAGTCTTTCCCGAGCCGGACTCTCCCACGACGGCAAGGGTTTTTCCGCGTTCAACACCGAATTCAATACCCCTGACGGCACGAACGACGGTTTTAGGTTTCCACGCTGATGCACCTTTGAGGATGAAGGTCTTCGAAACGTTTCGCATTTCTAAGATATAGTCTCGGTCACTTTCCTTATTTTTGCTCAGAGGAGAAGTTGGGATCTCCGGAGCTGCAGCCATCAGGTCTCGCGTGTAACCGTGTTTGGGATCACTCAATATCAATGGTGCGGGGCCAGACTCCACCACTCGGCCACGGTTCATAACGACAACGCTGTCTGCCATATTCGCAACGACACCCAAATCGTGTGTCACAAGAACAACCGCCATGCCGTATTCCTGCTGCAAATCCTTAATTAAGCCCAAAACCTGCGCCTGCGTGGTAACATCGAGCGCTGTAGTCGGCTCATCCGCAATCAAAATTTCAGGCCGACCAACCATTGCCATTGCAATCATAGCTCTTTGCCGCATGCCACCGGATAGTTCGAAAGGATATGATTCATAAATCCTTTGAGGATCTTTGAACCCAACACGCTCAAATATACCAAGTACCCGCTTGAGTTGCTCTGAAGTGCTTATGCGGTGATGCAACCGCAACACCTCAGTGACCTGATTACCAATGCGATGCAACGGCGAGAGAGACCGCATAGGTTCCTGAAAAATCATCGCGATCTGTGCACCGCGAATTCCGCACATTTTCTTTTCAGTTAGGGTCATAAGATCTGTGGGCTTATCACCGCTACGATCTGCAAGGAAAACGTGCCCAGACCTGACTTGCGCCATGCTTGGTAAAATGCGGAGAGCCGCACGACAACTCAGCGTTTTGCCTGAACCACTTTCACCGACCAGTGCTAGGGTCTCACCGGGTAATAGTGAAAAACTGACGTCATCTACCACAGGCGCAGCATCATCAAAGCCGATAGTTAGGTTCTCAACAGTCAGCAATGCCGTCACGCCAGTGTCCCTCTTCAATCTCGGATTCTGCCCTGCACAATCGAGGGCTCATATCGGAGTGAACATGATTATGCACTGTGTCGCAAGCACGTAGAATATCCTGCTGGATTGCTCAGATAACAGATTGGTGATTTAGGTGGTGGTGAGGGCGTATTTTTGCCTGACCCGAACAATTTTACAGAGGGGTGACTTATCCTGCCTATCTGGTCTAGGTGAGCATGAGCACAAAACAGGAGGACCACATGAGCCGTTTGGACATTTTCATCAACCGTATGGTTTCTCAGCGCGCTTGCTTGGATTTTGCTGTAGCCGAAACAGGCGGCATGATGGGACCCGTGTTTGAATTGGGGCTGGGCAATGGGCGCACCTTCGACCACATGCGGGAAAAAATGCCAGATCGGCAAATTTACGTGTTTGAGCGCAAAGTTGAATCTAACCCCGCGTCGACGCCAGAATCTGACATGGTAATACTTGGTGATGTGAGAGAAACACTTCCAAAGTCGTTATTACGATTTGGCGCAACGGCAAGCCTTATACACACAGACCTTGGGGGGCATAACTTGGAAAAAAATGACATTTTTGCCCGAGAAATTTCACCCCTGATTGAGCCATTAGTTGCTGTTCATGGCCTAATAATCTCGTCTGATCGAATGTATTTCAACTCCTTAACTTTACTGCGCAATCCCCCCGGCGCGATTGACGGACGCTGTTTTATCTATCGGCGTGAGGCTTAATAGCTGGCAAAAATTCACACAAGAGCGTCAAACTTCCTCGAAAACACACCAAATTCTGTTTTTGGGGCTTCATATCGAAGCGACTGGTCGCTAAACGTTAACTAGGCAAAGCTGCTTTTTTGCACAGAACGCTTAAAGAGCTACCCTGCCAATTGGAGCATTGTTTTGGAAGAAAATAAGTCTAGTTTCTTAAAATTTACCGAACGATTTTTTCGGTTGGGTGGCGGGTTTTTGGTAAGTGAAGACAACCCGTATTTTGTCCCAACTGATATGCTTGAAGCTCAAAGCGACCAGTGGGCTGACGGGTTCCTTTCACTGGCCCATTACGACTATTTGGGCTTGATGCATCACCCTGACACAAAAGAAGCCGCAAAAGCCGCGATTGATGCTAACGGAACCGGAGTGGGTGCCTCGCGCCTTGTTGGAGGTGAGCGCTTAGGGCACCAAGCCTTTGAGAAAGATCTGGCAGACTTTTTACGCGTTGGCGGTGTCCTAACCATGATCTCCGGATACCTGACAAATGTCAGCGTTATAGGTCTAATAATGCACCACAAAGACTTGGTGATCGTTGACGAACTCGCGCACAACTCGATCATGGTTGGCGCTCAAGGTGTGAAGTCAGATGTTGTATCGTACAAGCACAACGACCTTGATGACCTCGACCGCATTCTCGCAGAGCGTCGTGCCGACTACAGCCGCGTGCTAATCTGCACCGAAGGTCTGTTTTCAATGGACGGGGACATCACCGACCTACCAAAGTTGCTAGAAATCAAGGAACGTCACGACGCTTGGCTTTTACTTGATGAAGCGCACTCATATGGCGTTTTAGGCGCGACTGGTCGGGGCCTTTGCGAGCACTTTGACGTTGATCCGGAGCGGATCGACATGTGTATTGGTACGCTATCCAAGAGTTTTGCTTCAGCGGGCGGATTTCTCGCGGGCAACAAGAAAATCGTTGAATGGCTTCGTTATGGCCTCGCTGGATTTATTTACTCTGTCGGGCTGCAACCGGCCACCGTTGCAAGTTCACACGAAGCCCTGCGGATCATGCGTCGTGAACCGGAACGAGTGGTGCGACTGCGCCGAAACTCTAAAATGTTCCTTCGCAAAGCAAAAGATGCCGGACTGAACACTGGAACAGCGATTGGTGAAGCTGTAGTTCCCGTAATGTTCGATTCACCTATGGAGTGTGTCCGTGTAGCCAAAGAGTTGATGGATCAGGGAATATATGCGCCACCTGTGATCCAAATTGGTATCCCGAAGGATTTACCTCGCATCCGGTTTTTCCTGTCGGCCTCTCACTCAGAAGCCGATATTGATCGCGTAATCAACGCGCTAGTCCAAGCTTCAGGTGGTTCGCTTGGAGTGCGGGATCGCCTCAGCGCGGAATAATGCTAATGTCGTTGTCTCGCCTGCCTACATTTATAATGTTTGGGATGTTGCTGTTGATGCTGGCTTTCCTTGTCAGCCTTCCAGCCAAGGCCTTCGCCAAGCCAAGCATAAAGTTGATCTCGACGAGCGCCTCCACAACGTTACCAAAGGCAAAAACCGGATTTCCACACCCAAATGATCCAAATCAGCTTTTCTTTGTTCAGCGCACATCAAACGCAAACACAATTGTGTACGCAGCCCAGTTTGACGCCAATGGAGAACTTAACAAACGTCGCCCAGTGATCGCATATTGGAGGCGCTATGCCGAACAAGGTCAGACAATGCCATTACGCTGGTACGAACGCGTTTTTGGATTCGGAGTTCGGGCACGACGAAATCCAAAGGGTGACGGTTACTTTGTTTCCTTTAATGCCATGCGCAACCACACAGTCGAGTTGCGGCAATCCGGACCTTTTGAAGCCAGCCTCTGGACACGGTACAACAATCGTGATTTTGAGCTTGTTTATGGATATTTGGACCTTGATGAGAAAAGCTTACTTCCCAAGGTCGATCGCCTGCGCTTGTACACTACGACAAAAGGTACCAGGGGCTACTTTACACATTTAATTGCCGTTTCAGGCGGAGAATACCAAGAATGACATCTGAAGCTGAAGCCTCTCATATTCGTACTGTAATCGTAGGCGTGGGAAACTGTGCCAGTTCGCTGATTCAAGGCGTCGCCTACTGTCGAGAGATGGGAGAGGATGCGGTTGGCGTGAGCTTCCCAAATCTTGCAGGCTTTAAACCGGAGGACATCGAACTGGTTGCTGGTTTTGATGTCGACTCGCGAAAGGTCGGTAAGTCTCTCGGTGAGGCAGCCTTCGCGGAACCCAACTGCACGGAGAAATTTTATACAAAACTAAGTGGACAGACGGCTAAGATTCACCGAGGCCCAGATCTCGACGGTGTCTCATGGCACATGCTGCAAAACCCCGCTGATCGCAGTTTCCGGTTATCGCAGGAGCCGGCACTTTCTAAAGTTGAAATCGTCGCTAAACTCAAAGAGCTTGACGCTGAAGTAATGATCATCTTTTTGCCAGTGGGATCTCAAAAAGCAGTTGAGTTTTACGTGGAATGTGCACTGGAAGCCGGTGTGGCCGTAGTTAACGGAATCCCTGTATTTATTGCATCGCACCCAGTCTGGGCCGAAAAATTTCGCAATGCAGGCGTTCCAATATTGGGCGATGATTTCAAAGCTCAGTTTGGCGCAACGATTGTTCATCGCACCATAGCTAACTTGGCCGAGATGCGTGGGGTCGAGATAGATCGCACATATCAACTGAATGTTGGTGGCAACACCGACTTTCTAAATATGACTGAGCAGGATCGGTTGGCCAAAAAACGTGAAAGCAAAACCGAGGCAGTGCAGGCTGTTTTGCATGATCGACTGAAAGACACTGACATTCGCATCGGCCCATCAGACTACGTGCCTTGGCTGAACGACAGGAAAGTCGCATATGTACGACTGGAAGGTCGTCTTTTCGGCGGTGCCCGTACCAATATCGAAATTCGCCTTGACGTTGAAGACAGCCCAAATGCTGCCGCAGAAGCTATTGTAGCCATTCGACTAGCGCGCATCGCAAAAGATCGTGGCATGTCAGGTCCCATTCAAGAAGCCAGCGCCTTCTTATTCAAGCACCCACCTGAGCAGATAGAAGACACAGACGCCCATGACGTGATTTTGAATTTCGTCAAAGGGGGCGAGGCCCCAGTTTAATGCGTCCGGCATTTGTAACAGGTGGCTCCAGTGGCATCGGATTAGCCGCAGCCCTTCTGTTGGCAAAAAAGGGTCATGACATCGCATTATTCGCGCGCGACACAGTAAAGCTAGCCAACGCGCGCCGATCGATCCTAGCGGCTGCGCCACAAATTACTGTCTGTGAGTTTCCAGTTGACGTCAGTGATCGTAACGCAATCACGAGCGCTGTTGAGGAAGCAGCCTCAAAGCTTGGTTGCCCAATGATAGCAATTGCCAGTGCTGGAGTTGCATATCCCGGCCTGTTCACCGAACAGCCATTAGAGCATCACGAACGGCAGATGGCGGTGAACTACTTCGGCACCCTTTATTTTACTCATGCCGTGACAAAATTGATGTCGAAGGCAGACGGTGGACAAATTGGTTTGATCTCATCCGGAGCAGCATTCGTTGGAATTTACGGGTACGCAGCCTACGCACCATCAAAATTTGCCCTGCGCGGCTTGGCCGAAGTTCTGCGACTAGAACTCGAAGCACAAAATATTTCGATCACCGTCTGTTATCCGCCAGATACCAAAACACCACAGCTTGAGGTTGAAAACGCAACCAAACCCGCAGCAACCGCTGAATTTACCCAAGGCGGTGGTTTATGGAATGCCGAGGCAGTCGCCCTAAAACTTATTGAAGGCATGGCAAAGGGCCGACTTGTGGTCACACCCGGCCCTCAAATGCTCGGATTAAGTTGGTTTGGGAGTTTAATCGCACCTGTTTTACGATCGTATCAGCGACGATTGATCCGAAAGCACAGTTCATGAACATCGGTTTAACGATCGAGCAACTTGCCCTTTTTGGTATAACTCTTCTGATCGTTGGATATGTCGTCTTAGGGGTCATGGCGCTCATTCCAGCCACACGAGTGATTTCTCGCGAATTGATACAAATCTTTTTCAGCGCAACCCTCATCGCACTTGTTCTTATCTCAGCAGGATTATTGGGAACTCCGGGTGTTGTGTTGCTCGTGACGACTATTGCATTCAGGGTTGGTTATGAGGCTACCGAGGTAAGGATTGGACCGGGAAAGCCAGCATGGACAGGCGGCCTGATCACTACGTCCATATGTCTTGCTGCGATGCTTGATCATCGCATCGCATTTGCTTTCGTTGTAGTTTGGCCGATCCTATTGTTCCGTCTCGCTCAAAAATCATCACAGGGAAAGAATGCAGACATATTGGACCTCCTTGTCTTTCCCATTCTCCCAATGGCACTAATGACCTACGGGGCAGTTTCTGAGGATTTGCGCGTTGCCATCATTGGAAGTTATGTTTTGGTGGAAATTTTCGACAGCTGCGCCTTACTCTTCGGTAAACTTTTTGGGAAGCGCAAGGCGTTTCCGATCTTATCACCACAAAAAACTATTGAAGGTTTGGTTGGCGCGTTGGCTGGGATGTGCACGCTTACAGTGATTGGTGCAGCTTGGTTCAACCTTTGGTTACCCGGTCTCCTTGCAGCGGCTATCGCGGTTGCAATACTCGCAGTAGCGGGTGATTTGGCCGCATCTAGATTGAAACGTATGGCCGGCATTAAGGATTACCCAATTTTGTTAAAACATCAGGGTGGACTGTTGGATTCTCTTGATAGCTGGCTTGCCGCCAGCGCAGGCTTGTCAATAATTTCATTTTTCATCAGATTACTGTGATCATCTTGTCCTTGAAAAGCGCAAAGGCAACACTCGTGCCATGAGCCTTTTAAACCCAACAATCCGAATCCTTGCGCTTCCAATTTTGCGCCGGTTACTGCTCATATTGGCAGTCATCGAAGCCATTTTCTTGGCCGAAAGCTTTACCACCTTGTTGGAAGAAACTTTAAGGCACAACGGTGTTGCCGCAGATGTTTTCATTTTGTTACTATTCAAGACCCCTGAGATCCTCGACCTGGCACTCGCAATCGGTATGCTCGTCGCCGTTTTTTTCGTTGTTACAGATGCACGAAATCGTGGTGAGATGCTTATTCTTGCATCTAGTGGTGTTCGTTGGAGCCGCATCATAAGGCTCGTCCTATTTGTTGGGTGCATCGGGGGATTGATGAGTTTTGTGACGGCTGGCGTGCTTTGGCCAATGACAAAATATGCGGGACGCTTGAAGATGGCAGATATCCGCGCAGACTATATTGTTAGCCTCATCGAGCATCCAGGTCCGCAAAGCTCTGGCCAAACAATTCGAAATGTCACATTTGTCGCGACACCTCCGGCTGATAATGAACAACGTCGCGGTCAACTGTTTGTTTTCCAGCCTGATATCAACAATGAATGGCGTGCGCTGCAGTCGCGAAACTGGAACGTGTCAAAACCTGACCAAACAGGTCAACGGCTGATCAAACTTGAGGGACTCTCTGCGTATCAAGCGCCCTATCCCGACACAAACCAGCTGTATCACCATGTTAGCACGTTTAATGTCGAGGATGCAGATTTTGCTTTCAGGATGTCAGACGTGACTACACCCCCACACCGATCACGATCAAAAACAGAGCGTATACTGGGAATTTCATCCGACGAAACGCCGCGGATTACAAGGCTGACAACCCGCGCCTTGATGGTGCCTATGGCAGCATTGCTAGCTTTGGCGGCCATAATCGCCGGTGGTGCTGGACTTGGACGCTTTATGGCATTGCCACTCGCGGCACTCACTCTATTGACTAGTGATGTTTTGGCGCGATCACTTTTAGCAAGTGCCATTGAAACAGTTTCAGCACCATTTTTATTAGCACTAGCAACGTTGATTTATCTTGGCCCACCACTCACGTACCTGATCCTCAAAGGCGAAGCTTTGATGTTCCCGTCAGGACGTCGCACATGAACTGGCGTGCGCATACTGGCGTGGCGGTCCGTGAATTGGTCTGGCACTACCTGCAAGCAATTGGATTTTTCATGTTTGTTCTCTTGGTTATTGCATTAACCATTGACCTTACAGACAATTTAGACGGAGTTTTGAAACGTGCCGATGAATTGAGAGATCCCACTTGGTTGGTACTGTTGAAGTATCTCTTTTTCAGATCTGTAGACATCATAACACGACTTTTATCCATGGCTGCGCTTATTGGCGGGGGTGTAGCCACAGCATTAAGACATCATCGCATGGAGGACATCGTTTTAGATGCGGCAGGAGCTTCCCCCTCTATTGTGCTGAGCGCTTTATGCATGGTTGGCGTAATGATGGGAGTGGTTCAGGGTTCCTTTCAAAACTGGTTACGTCCCATTGTTGTTCAACAGCAGGTAGAAATGAACCTGGGCAAACTTGGGGGCTGGTTTGGTGAAACTGAGTTGCCGAAACATGTATGGGTTACATCCAACAGCCAGACACTGCGTGCAAAAATCACTCGTGGCAGTCAACCAAAAATATCAGATGTGACCATTTTTAACGGTGTCGACCAACCCTCACTTGGGAGTATCACTTTTGCACAACACGCTGTTCCTTTCGGAAAGGATGGCCAATGGAGGCTTGAGAACGCCGTAGTTTGGACGAAGGAAGGCAACATCGAAAATAAGACATCAAAGTTTGAATTTCTTGAAGTCGACTTGCCGATTAATATAGAGCGTGTGCAGTGGTATGACGTTCACACTTATTACATTCCGAACCATGCGTTGCGACAGATTGCGCAACTTCCACAACTTGAATTTTCTTACGGCGCAATGACAACTCTGGCTGTTCGCAAAGCAGCGTTTTTTCTTCCAGCAGTTTTTGCACTTTTTGGTACTAGCCTGGCTATGGCGGGGCGCAGAGGACGTAGGCTGGCACCTTTCCGGTTACTTGTTCTTGCCACAATTGGGTATGTCACCGTGGTGTCGGTAAAGGTACTCTGGGCATTGGGAATGCACGGTCGAATGGAGCCGTTCCTTGCCGCGACGACTTCAATCTGGCTCGCCTTTGGGCTGTCTGTTCTTTTGCAACTTCAACAGGCTGGATACTTATCACGTACCAAATAAATTATCTGGGATGAAATTCTCAGATTTTTGGATCAAAGGCCATATTCTGCTAACCGCACGAGCATACATTTTCTCATCATCGATCTCAGTCCAAGCCAGGTCTTTTATCAAAATGGCTTCAATATCCGTCTTTTTGGCCAATTCTATAATCGAAGACTCGTAATCAGACTTCGGATCACGCGCTAGTACCACTTCCGCAGCGTTCTTCAGGTTTTCGACCTGAATTTTAGAAAAACACGTGATACCAACCAGTTCGCCGAAGTGATCGCCAGCATGGGCGTGGATATCCTTGGACATCGTGTTGAATACTGCTGTGCCCTTTTCCCCGTTTCTCACCCAAATATAGACCTCGTCAGATGCACTTGTCTGCCCAGATAAAATAATTCGGGTCCGATCGAATGCGACAGGTGCTAACGCACGAGCCTCATAAACGATATCACTCTCAAGCAAAACAACTGGGCCATCCAGTCGCTGTAACCCCGTCATCAGTGAAAGAAGACTGCCCGTGGTTTCGTACACCGGATTGTGTATTAGCTCCACATCGTCTTGGCCCCCAAACAGTGCCTCATATTGGTCGCACAGATGACCGGTCACAATTCGGATATCTTTGATGCCCCGTTGACGCAGTAATTTAACCGAGCGCACGACTAGGGGTTCATCACCAATTTTTAGCAAACCCTTTGGCATCAGGCGGCCTGCCGATCCCATACGAACACCACGCCCAGCGGCAAGAATTAAAGCGCTCATTTCAACCATTAAAAATTCTTTCAGAAGCACCCAAAAAACACCGGAAACTTAAGTGAGAGTACGGTTTTCCGCAAGATGAATAGGTCAACCTTACACTCGATTTCCAGTTTGCCCACCTGCCAACCCGTACTCTGTCGAAAAAGCTAAATTTATGATTGGAATGATACTGTTTCGGGCACAAGCATATGGAAGTTTTTTTCGTTCTGGATTAGGTCGATAGTCAGTTTCGTTTATTCTTGCCAGAGTGATTGAATGAAAATCGTTCAGATCGTGCCATATTCCATGAACCGTCCGGGCGGCGTTCAGAGCAATGTCCGTGATCTTAGTGCTTGGCTACGTTCTCAAGGTCACGAAGTGCGCATCGTCGCACCAAACGACGGCAGTATGACCCAGCCTGAGATAAAAACACTGGGCAATGTCCGCAATGTTTCTATTCATGGAACACGGTTTGAGTTGTCTCTCGCACGACGCAGCGAACTAACTGCCTGTGTGTCTGAACTACGCGAGTGGGGGGCACAGGTCGCGCATCTGCATACGCCCTGGACTCCAATGCTAGTTTGGCAAGTTTGGCGGGCACTGGGTGTACCAGCTATTGCGACATTTCATGCCACAGTGCCCACAAGCACCAGATTTGATCCAGTGTCTTGGGCGCTTCGCAAAAGTACTGGGTATTTCAACAAGCGATTAAAGAAGATTATCGTGCCATCCGAAGCCCCTCAAGACCAGTGGAAAAACTTTGGCGCGAACCCAGTTCCACTCATTTTACCGCCAACTATAGACCTATCAACTTGGCGTCAGGCTGCGCGGTCACAAAAAAAATCTCAATCATTTTCAGCTATTTACATAGGTCGTCTGGAGGAAAGAAAAGGCATTCGCGTTTTATTGGAAGCCTGGAAGTTAGTGCAACAAAAACGTCCTGACATTCAACTAACGATCGCTGGAAGTGGTCCTGAGGATCAAATGCTTCACAATATGGTTCGTAATAATCATATTCGTGGGGTGGCGTTCCATTCACCACCTGACAATGCCTGCGCCCGAGAGATGGTCGCCAAAGCTAATCTTCTTATCGCTCCGGCCCTCCACGGGGAAAGTTTTGGTCTGGTGCTTGTCGAAGCCATGGCTGCAGGTACCTTGCCAGTAGCAGCCGCCAACAGTGGGTTTTCCACAGTTCTGTCCGGAATGGGTCAAAATCTGCTTGTCCCACCCGGCGAAGCCGAACCTCTTGCGAACAAAATACTTGAATTAGCCGAAAGCAAGTCAATGAGGGCGCAAATGTGTAAGTGGGCACAAACCGAGTCGCATCGATTTGACGTGAGAACAGTTGGGCCAAAGTATGAGGCGCTCCTCCAAGCAGCCTTAAATTAAATTTCAAACTGCGACTTTTGCGGGTAATGTCGGTTAAGCCAGCGGCAAACCATTTGCTCTACCAACTTATTGGGACGTGGTCCAAAATCATCATTTAGCGTAAAGCAAACGGGATCACCCCGTTCCATTTTCCACAACTGAAACCATGTCCAAGGTAAAAAGTTCCGCAAGCCAGCAAATCCCTGCACTCGCGCCGTTTCTGCTTTTGTCGATCTATGCGCGAGACCTTCTTCGACCATTGCATGTGGATAGAAATACTCGATTGGTATATTTGTCCCGTCGCGGAATCGCGTCGCACGAGTGACAGCAATTTCTCTTGCAAAACGAGAAACCAAATTCTCAACATTTCTCTTGTTGAATAAAAGTGGTCCATGCATAAAATAATTTCGTGGCTTTACACCATAGGTTTCGTTTAGCAGCCGATTGGTATTGGCCATAGCTTGGTTCCATGGGCTTTCTTTACCTAGGTCAATCTGGTCAAAGTTTTTGCTAATAACCTCAGTAAAAAGCGACAGGGGTGTTTCCCCTCGATGCAAAGCGTCCATTAAACCCATTCGGTTCAACATCATATCATCCTCTAGATATACGTAGTTGCCGCCGAGTTCTGGAAGCATATGCACATGCGACAGAATAGAGAATGAGTTAAAAGTCGGTAGAACTGCGGGATCGGCGATTTCATCATGATGCACGATACGAATATCAGGATGATCTGTGTTCAACCACGCGGGGACCTGAGGTCTTTGCGTTAACAAATATAGACGACGCATTTCTGGAAGATACATGTCGAGTGAGCGCAAACAGAACCGTAGAAGTTCCAAATTATCGCGTGTGCGGCTGGGATCAGTATCAAATTTATCTTTTGCATACTTACGCAACGTGTCTTGGTAGCCGTCAAAACTGTCGTCAACCCACATGATTACTACATCAATTTCTTTCAAATACTTGTCACTTTGTGCCAAATTGTAACCCAAACTATCGGTCATATCGGTATCGTTGCTTTCCAAATTGCGCAAGGCAAGAAGATATGCACGGTTGCAATGGCAGGGATAACCATGTCAGACCCAACAAATCTTGGGCAGGCCGACGGATCTGCGATAATCTATTGGGAATGAGGTTTTTGTGAACGGCGATCTGGTCATTGCAGCAGATTTCGGCACCTCCGGTGTGAAGGTCGGTGTGGTGGATGCAGAATTAAGACTTATTTCTCAGGTCGTTGAGACATATCCACTTTACCTAGCACCCGGTGGCCACGCAGAACAGGTGCCCAGCGAAATGTGGTCAGCCCTTGTGCTTGCCATCGCTGCATTACATCGAAATTTACCAAAATTGCGTGAGAGGGCTGGTGCCATTGTGTTTTGTGGACAGGCCTGCGGCGTTATCTGCGTTGACAAAGAAGGTAATCCGCTGCGGCCTTGTTTGACGTGGATGGACAAAAGAGGTGCAAAGATTAGCAACCGGCTGGTTGGTGGGTTTCCAAACGTGCGAGGGTATCGTATCGACAAAGGATTGTTATGGCTAGCGTTAGCAAACGGAGCGCCAGCGCAGAACGGTATGGATCCAACTGCCAAAATCCTCTGGATAAAGGAAAATGAGCCCGAAGTATTCAACAAAACACGCTGGTTTTTGGATGTGCGTGACTGGCTAGTTCACAGAGCAACGGGCGTTTTCACAACGACACCAGAGTCGGCAAATCTCACATGGATCATGAATACCCGTAAAGGTCACGAAGGCTGGTCTGAGATACTATCAAGGATCGCGGGTATTCCAACTGAGAAGCTGCCACCCATCGTACAGGGAGAGGACGTGATTGACTGCCTTACTGTCAGTGCTGCAGCAGAGCTTGGCCTGAACAAAAACGTCAAGCTTGTGGGTGGTGCTTCAGATGTGACAGCCGCAACGCTTGGCACCGGCGAAGTCGAAGACGGTGCATTGCATATCAGCTTGGCCACAAGCGCCTGGATTGCTGGATTTTTTCCAAGTCGTAGAGTCAGCATTTCCCACGCATTTGCGACCATCACATCCAGTCTAAATTATCGTCCACTTTTGATCGCATCTCAGGAAAACGCTGGATCGGCACTCGAATGGGTCGCAAAAATAACCGACGCCAACGTTGAGTCGGGATTCTCAAAGAATGGAATACCACAGATAGACGATCCCTACTTCATGCCATGGCTAGCCGGTGAGCGGGTGCCAGTTGATGACCGCAACTTGCGGGGAAGCTTTCACGGGCTGGCTCTTCATCACGACAAGAACGCATTACGACGAGCTGCGATGGAAGGCGTCGCCTTGAATCTTAGGTGGGGTCTTGAAAAAGTTCGGCAAGTTCGTGGAGTACAGTCCAAACGACCTTTGACACTGGTTGGGGGTGTTGCCGCCAACACAGAATTTACACAACTTTTATCGGATACTCTTAACCAAGAACTGCATGTTGGCGCCGCTCGACATACAGGTGTCTTAGGCGCAGCAGTTCTTGCAGCTAAAACTATGGGTTGGGCAAGCGACGCCTGCAATTGTGCTGTGCGCCTCAAAGGACGCACTCAAGCTGTCTATTATCCTGATCCGAGCCGGGCCACTTTCAGGGAGGACCGAGCCAGACGGTTAAACAAGATGCGCGGCGATATCATGCGTAGCTACAAGCACAAATAGGAGATAGCGATGATTGATGGTCTGTTAAAATCCAAAATCGACCCAATCTGGGAGGCAATTTCTACTCCGCTGATTAAAGCGGGCATGACACCCAACCAAGTCACATTCGCAGGTCTCGTCCTTATTCTGTTGGCGTCGGGGGCCTACATGCTACACGGCACGCCCCTTATCTTCGGGCTGACACTCGCAGTGGCTTTCGCGTTTGATGCGCTAGATGGGGCTGTTGCACGGCGTCGTGACTTGCGAAGTAAAGCTGGTGGCTACTTCGACGCCATGGTCGATCGGTATCAGGAATTAGCGGTACTCACAGCAATCGCTTATGTGCACGACCTATGGCCGCTCGCACTGGCTTGCTTTTCTGGCAGTGTGATTACGTCATACGCTAAGGCTCGAACAGCCATCGAAGTTTCGATCAACAACGAAGACTGGCCTGACTTTTTTGAGCGCTTAGAGCGTGTGATTTACTTATGTGGGATGCTAGTCCTTGCTGGGCTTCTAGGAAATTGGATTATCACTTTTGGCCTCACAGGTTTTGCCCTTTTATCACATCTAACCGCTTTCCAGCGAGCAAGGCGCGCAACGCAGTTACTGCGGAAAGAAGATCAAAATCGCAAATAAGTGCGGGCGGCGAGCAGCGAGTCGGGAACCCAAGCTAACAAATACACGAGAAAAGACGAACACAACAAAAGCTCAACCGTCACATAGGTTTGGTAGACCAAATCACGCCAAGGGTCGCTAATTGATTCCTTAATAAGGAATAAGCCAAGATAAAACACCGATAATAGGAGCGGCACCGCAATCAAAGAAAGCCGAATTCGTCCCATGACTGGGAGTGGAGTACCGGGTAAGGGTGCCAGGCGATCATAGCATCGTGACAAAAAAGCCATTGTGAAAATTGCAAAGGCCTGAGAAAAAAAGAATAAATAACTGCCGAACATATGCATGTCATTATACTCCGGAAACCTGAATTGGCTCAGAAGTATCATGCCAGTGGAAGCGAGCCCCTGCAGAGTAATGACAATCGCAGTGACTCTGCCTATTTTTTGAACTCGTGCACTTGGTATCACTCCTGCTCGTTTAAGCTCCCGAATAAAGCTACCGAACATAATTAATTCACTGACAAAAAGCATCGGGGCACAAATAAGCATCCACATAGCAAAGGGGTTTCCGATCAGGGGGTCTGAAATTGCCCGACTGATCGTTGCAGGCTGTATTATGACATACTCCGGATGTAGTTCTGCGAACTGCCAACGGACAGTGTAGATCATATAATTGACCACAACCACGGCCAGCACCGTGCATACAACAGATATCAAATGGGCTAACGCAGCAAAGCGCTGATGAGCGTGAAGTCCGGTTAAGCTCATTCCTTACGTACCTGAATTTCGTTAGAGATTACCTGTCCACCTTCCATTTTGATCAATCGGTCACACTTGTGGAACTGATGGTCATCATGCGTAACGGCAACCACCAAGCTGCCAGAAGCAGATAGCTCTGGGACCAGCACATCGTAAAAAAAGGCTCTGTTGGCTGGATCCTGATCAGCAGCAAATTCATCCAAAATGATAATTTGGCGTTGTTCAGCCAGCGCTACAGCCAGCGCGAGGCGACGACTTTGTCCCGCAGACAGGGATGTCGATGAAAAACTGTCATCGTGCATGGAAACCCGATCCGAGAGACCCAACTGAGAAATTCGTCGTTCAAGTTCCTTAATCTCCGACGCGTCCATCCCGTAGGCACGATTGAATAAATGAAAGCCGCTAAACACGCCTGTAAATAGTTCCCGATAACCAGAAGTGCTAGCTTCAGTCAGCGATTTACCATCCAACAAGATTTCTCCCTTGTCCGGATGACGAAGGCCAGTAATTAGCGAAAGTAGCGTAGTTTTTCCAGAACCATTACCACCACAAATGAAAACCGTCTCACCGGCCTTGAAAGATAAATTGATTGGCCCGAGGTGAAATACCTCGCTGTCGGGATTTTCCAACTCACGAATAAAGGTCTCAACGCCTTTGAGTTCAATTGTCTCGAATTTTGCTATCTCTGGATGCTTAATTTCAAGGGATTTAGACTGCGAATTAATCAGAGATTTCTCAACGGTCTGTATCTTATAATATGCAGTCTCTGCCCTAGATAATAGCGGCATCAAATTGAATAGTTGCTCAATAGGTCCATTAGTCAAAAAAACTATCGTGAGTACTTGGAACATTGTGGTGGTATCACCGCCCTGAATTACGGGAATAGCGATGACCGTAAAACACAACAGAAGAATGATTGCCGACTGTCCAACAATAGAACTCGCCGAGTAAAGCCTCTCTGACAAAAAGCTATTGGACAGGTTATCGTCAATCACCTGTACTGTTTCCTGTTCCAAAGCCGCGCGACGAGTTCCTCTCTGACGTAATTCTCGCCAACCAGATAGCATGTCGCCAACTCTATCGCAGTATTCACTGAAAAGTTTAGACGCGATAAGATCATAACGTCGCGCTGGTAAATCGAGCAAGATGTATCCAACTACTCCAATTAATACCGCGACCATAGCTGCAATTCCGGCGCTCCAGGATACGTAGAAAAGATAGGGTAAAATAATCGATAGCAAAACAACTGCTTCGATCGCCTCTATGACAGTTATAACACCGTTTGAGAGCGTACCTGTTTCATCAGTCATCGCAGCGTATACTTGGCCATGGGGACTGGAATGCAGGAAATCAACATTTGCACGCAGTAAATGGCGTGCCATGCGCTTACGCAGTTTTGCCATGGTGCCAGCGATTAAGCCGAATGTACGCAATCGCTGGTAGTAGGTCGACACGACCATTACGGAAGCAGAAAACAGCAATACCAGTACGGACCAACCAAGTCCCTGACCCGCATTTTTTGCAGTTTCATTAATTCCAAGAATCATCCCGGACCTACTAAAGCTGGCAATAAAAGTTAGGATGACAATAGGGTCACGAATGACACCAGAGGTAATAGTCAAAAACCGCAATACTGCCAGTCGACGCTCCACCATGGCTCGCATCCCGCGCACATGCGGTGCAGGTATTTCCCTGAATTCAGTTGCCACGCCTGCCTCTCGCTGCTCCGTAGATACATTAATTGCTTTGGACATCGCGCACCCACTACTTCTTCTTGGGCTCACCAGCCAGCCGAAAATTGGCATAGCAGTGGATCGCCTCGGTGTTGTTTATTTCAACTAGTGTACCATCACCGCGATTGAGATTACTCAGACACACCACGTCATAAACGCCAGAAGCGACCTTGAAAAGGTGGGACAGACTTTAACGATAAGCATTCCGGTTAGGAATAACCTTTCCAAAAATGGCTTTAACGTTACACTAGCTATTAAAAGTAAAAAAATCAGCTCCACGTTGACGGGTATTTTGGCGCTAAACCGGTGTTTTGTTCGGAAATGAATTCACTCAATCAGGCAAGCGCAAGGCTGATGCGCAGACCAGTGAAAACGCCGTTTTCGGAAAAGTTGTCAAGCTCAGGAACTCAACTTTGGTATGAAACGAGAGCAAACTCAATGCAAGGTGCATCTTCCAAAATTACAATCAGCCGACCCGAAACCATGTCTTCATACCCGCCGATTGATGCGACAGCATATGGCAATGAATCAGCCATTTTCCAGGATTGTCGGCAACAAACGCAAAGTTGCGTGCCTCGCCCGGTTGGATCAGAACCGTATCCTTATGTGGGCCAAACGTATCATTAGGCAGGACTTCTTGAAAATGCGTACCGTGCAAATGCATCGCGTGGGCAAAGGCGGTGTCATTGCGCATTTCAAAAACAATTGTCGCATGCAACGGTGTTTCAAACAGTGGTTCGACCGGCAGTCCAGCCTCCCCATTCAAAGTCCAAATCTGACCTTGACCAACCAAATCTCTCATCGACAGCATTTTGCCTTTGTAGAGGCCCTCTTGCAAATCGCCCATAGCGCCACCCTGCATCCGCAGCGGTATCGTTCGCGCTCCTGCGACAGATACCAGAGTTTCAATCGGATTGGGTGATAGCGGTGTAGGTTTAGGACGCCGAACGGTTGCAGCCGCACCCGACACGCGGAAATCATTGAGCACGTAGCCTTGATTACGATCATGAAAGATTAATAAAACCTCACCATCGTGTTCGGCCGTTACATCGATAATCACATCAGCTCGCTCAGCTGGCCCTAGTGTTAAGATGCCAAGTGGTTCCAATTTTTTCAGAGGCATTCCGTCCCGAGCAACCACCCATCCCGAAACACCACGTAAAGAGATTGGCATGATGCGATCAGTCGCTGTATTCACAAAGCGTAGACGTAGGCGCTCATTGGTGGCCATTTGCGCCGGTAGGCTATCGAACATGGCATGAATGAAATTACCAAGTCGTCCTGCATGACTGTGATCATGCAGATTTCCAAATGGTTCAGAAATCTGCGCAACTTCGTCCAGACGCCAATCATCCAGCACCACTACGATATCGCGATCTACATCGGGAGCATCAGGCTCCACGATTACCATGACCCCATACAATCCGCGCGCCACCTGTTCAGCAGATCTGTTATGCGAGTGATACCAGAAGGTTCCAGCATCACGCAGATTTAACTGGTAGAGAAATTCTTCACCAGTTAGGACTGCTTTTTGGGTTATACCCGGAACACCGTCCATAGAGTTTTTTACGCGCAACCCATGCCAATGCACCGACGTTGGCTGAACTAAGTCGTTGCTCAAACGCAACGCAATTTGATCGCCTTGAACGGCACGAATTTGAGGGCCAGGTACACCACCATTGTAGCCCCAGATTTGGGTTTGAGGATGATCCGCGTCAACCAATTGAACTGAGGCGGGCTTCGCGCGCAACAGTATTTCTGACGTACTGGCACGGGTAAAAGCTGGCATAATTACGGTGGCGACAGCTCCCTTTAGTAAGGTGCGACGATGGATATTACGCATGACAGCCTCTTATTTCTTTCTTGTTTCAGCAACGTCCTCATCGACCCCGATGATCGGAAACCACACTTCAAACCGCGTACCCTGTCCAGGTGTGCTATCAGCAATGATTTCACCTGAAAAAAGCTCAACAAGTTTCCGAGTTATCGAAAGACCCAGACCGGTTCCTTCACCTTGCTTGGTTGTATAAAAAGGGTCAAATATTCGCGCCAGCACGTTCGGCATCATGCCGGTGCCACTGTCGCTTACAGCAATAATCATGCCACCATTCCCATTACGCGGCCCATCCTGAACTGACAGGGTCAACCTCCCGCCGTCAGGCATGGCGTGGATCGCATTTACAATCAAATTAATCAGGATTTGCTGCAACTCCGTCCGATTTATCGCAATTTGATTGGTGCTCAACAAATCCAGTTTCAGATCAATTTTGGCGTTGTTGAGAAGATGTTGTACCAACGGTATTGTATCGGTCATGACGTTGGCAGGCCGGTGATTCTCCAAGCTATCGGCATATTCGTCTGGACGGGTAAACTGCAGTAATTTGTTCACTATCAAGAAAATGGAATGTACTTGCTCATCAATCAGGCGCAACTCAGTTCGAACCTGGTTGATGTCCTCTCCTAATTCAGCACGGATAACATCAAGGTTGCCTTGAATTACCTGAATAGGATTGTTGATTTCATGCGCGATACCAGCCGCAATTTCACCGACGGCGGCCAGCTTTTCAGAGACAACAAGCTGCTTCGTAGTTGCTTCCAGCCGTTGGTTAGCCTTTTTTAGGTCTTGAGTGCGTTCAGCCACTCGACTGTTTAATTCCCGATCACGTTCCTGAATTTGTTCAAGAAGTTCATCCATTTGCGCCGCAACCCGCCCAATCTCATCCTGCGAATAGTGAACTCCTGTACGCGCGCCCAGATCTCCTTCCTCCACTCGCGAAATGGTGCGCAACATCCGCTCCAGTGGGTTGAAAATTTGACGCGCCCAACGCAAGAAAATTGGTACCGAAATCAGGACAATTACCGCAAAAGCGATTGCAAAGGTGAACAATGTAGAGGATTTAGCGTCTTGAAAGGGTTGATCAAGAAAACCAACATAGAGCATGCCGACCCGGTTGCCGAAGCTGTCAACAATGGGCTCGTAGGCCGATATATACCAGTCGTTGACCACAAAGGCCCGATCAAGCCACACGTCACCCTGTTCCAACACCGCCTGCCGAACCACAGCGGACACACGCGTGCCCAACGCGCGTTCGTCCTGGAATAAGCGTACGTTGGTCGATACCCGTACATCATCTAGAAAAAGAGTTGCGGTACCTTGGCTGCCTTCTGTCAAACTAGCGATGGGATAGACCAGATCGTTGATTGTATCTATGAACTCTAAATTGCGATTAAGCAGCAAGCCGCCAACGAGAATTCCCTTGCCGCCGGGTATCGGTGTGGCAGTGTGAATCACCATACCGCGGGTTTCTTCGGTGCGGTCAGTTAGAACTGCTGCCTCCGTGGGCACTAGCTTAATGCGCGCACGCTCAGCAAGCGTCATCGAAACGGAGAATAGATCTTTCTGTTCAAAAATATCGATCTGAGTGGAGCCCTGTCCAGCGAGCGCTTGCTGCACTACCGGCCATTTTTCTAAATCGTCAGAATCGACTAGTGGAGGAGAGGACGTAGCACTGCCATCTGAAGGCAAGTAGTACAGAAAATCCAGCCCCAAAACTGCCCGACGATTTTGCAAAAGTTTCAACATCGCGGCAGTATCCTGAGAAGCAACATGTTCGAGGAAAGCCGCTGAATCTGCAAACGCGCGCACTTGCAGGTCGCTACTTTTTAACAGGCTAGACAGGTATTGATGGGCTATGGTCAGTTCGCCGTTTACTTTGGCAATCAGCAAGTTATCAAACCGAGAAGACCAGTTAACTGCGGTAACCATGAAGAACAGTGGCATGACCACCAGCGTTGGCAGCAAGGCAATCATCAGCAGACGAATGCGAACCGATGTAGCCCGTTTCATTCGGGTGGCCTTTTCGTCAGACATTCCACATCGCACATTTGCGATCAACAGTCTTCCTAGACACGCCAAGGCGTCGCGCGGCTTCAGCGTGGTTACCGTCGCAGGTGTCCAGAACCGACAGAATATGACGGCGCTCAACGACCGCTAAGCTATCGACCGCCTCAACCTCTTCGACCTCGCCGGATGCGGCAAACTCTGCAGGCCATTCTCCTACAATCAACGACCGTTCGATCAGATTACGCAATTCACGGACATTGCCTGGCCAGTCATAGCGCGACATGTTCAACAGCACGCCCTCGGACAAACTCAGTGGAGACACCCCAAGGGAACGGGATATCTGCTGAATAAACATCACTGCCAACTCCTTGATGTCGCCATTGCGTTCTCGCAAAACAGGCATCCTTATATTCAGCACATTAATGCGATGATACAAATCCTCGCGAAAGAAGCCATCCTGAACCGCTTTTTCAAGATTGACGTTGGTGGCGAAGATAAAGCGTAGGTCGAGCGGAACTTCGCGAGATGAGCCCTCCGGTCTGACCTTACGATGTTCAATCACACGCAGCAGTGCCGCCTGCGCCGAGAGAGGTAATTCGACTATTTCGTCAAGAAAAAGCGTCCCACCATTGGCATTCATAAACACTCCGTCATGGCGCAAAGTGCGTCCACTTGAGTCCTGCTGAATTTTCCCAAAAAGTTCATGCTCAACCAAATCTCCTGAAATCGTGGCACAATTGATTGGAACAAAAGGTTTTTCTGAACGGTCCGACATGACATGCACGGCGCGCGCCGCAACTTCCTTGCCCGTGCCAGTATCACCCGTCAATAGGAGCGGTGTTGGCAACGGAGCCACCCGTTGCAACGTAACCCTGATATTTTCGATTACGGGAGAGGATCCAAGCAAACGCCCACGAGTTCCGGCATTGCCGGAAGCAAGTTCATATTTCAGAAGGTAGTTCTCGCGACGGAGGTTAACTCGATCCACACAACGCGCAACCGCATTCAGGATTTGGTTTGACCGAAACGGCTTTAGTACAAAATCCACAGCACCAGCACGCATTGCCTCTATGGCAGTGTCCATATCGGCAAATGCCGTGATGAGAATTGTGTCTGCAAAAAAGCCAAGCCTGCGCTGCTCGCTCAACCATTCGATTCCGGTGGTGCCCGGCATGACATTGTCGAGGATTACGATGTCAAAATGATTCTTATCCAACAAAAGCGAGGCAACCTCAGTATTAGCGGCCTGTTCGATACATCCAACTAGGGGCTGCAAAATTTTGACAATAAAATTTCGAATCCCCGGCTCATCGTCGACAACAAGCACCGAAGCTGTCGCCAAACCGATTCCAAACTCAGATTGCCCCTTGGGCTGGGACAGTGTGCGTTGCGCCGGGTTCATCGGTTTAGTCCAGACGAACTGAAGCGCCGCTGGCGACGTCCTTGGTAGAAAAACCTGCATAGTTTAGGCCATAAAACGCGGCGACAGAGATCACCACGATCGCAGCACAGGACAAAAGAAAGGCTTTCATATTAGTTTTCCTTAACATTGCTGAAGTGACGGAGATATTCGATCAGGTCAGCACGGTCTTTGGGGCTTGAGATCAATTGAACTGGCATCTTCGTACCTTCAATATACACGTCTGGTCCAAGATCAAAAAGAGCGTCGATGGTTGTAGCATTCCAGACAATTCCAGAATCTAGGAGTGTTTGAGAATACAAGTACTTATCCACGGTACCGGCCGGACGTCCGAACAGGCCTTTTAGCGTCGGCCCGGCACGGCGGGCGCTGTCATTTGACAGCGTGTGGCAAATTGAACATTTTCGCTGAAACTGACGTTCGCCATTACTGGCACTATCGTTGCCATTCAAAAACGGGCGGTCTTTTGCGACCATCTTAGGCGCATTTCGCGGATCAGCCAATGGCCAAGAAAACATCGCGTCATCCAGTCCCCCAGCATGGATATTTTGGCCGTCAGCCGAGAATGCCAATGCCCAGATTGGTCCGCGATGAGTGGCGCGAAAATCTGCGCGTATTGACCAATCAGACGTATCCAGTAGCGTGATGTAGCCTTCGCCGTCACCAATCGCAATAGTGCCGCCATCGCGGCTGGCAGCCATTGCAAGAATTGGGCGCCGGTCGAGCGTAACATCTTTCAGCGTTTCAGCCGTCGTCAAATCAACGATGCGGGTCACGCCATCGACGGCACCATAAGCGACCCAGCCCCTTGTTTCATCTACGACTAATGTATTGACGCCAAACCCGTTGGACAGAAACAGCTGTTGAAATGCACCGGAGGCTGTATCCCAAATACGTACTTTACCATCGGTTGATGCTGTCATCAGAGACCGGCCACCATTAATGAAGGCAATGTCGTTAACGTTGGAATCCACCCGGATCGAGCGATTTTGGGTGCCATTTAAAGACCAGAGTACGACTGTACCGTCCCAACTAGCGCTCGCGGCGCGGGATCCATCAGGCGCGACACGCAAAGATGTGACTTTACCCTTATGATTTCCAAGATGCTTTGGAATAAACGTTTTAAGATCCCAAAGATAGACAGCAAAGTCGTCTCCGGCGGAGACGGCCGTTTGATCATCAATAAATGCGGCTGTGTTGGCGGCAGCAGCATGCTCCTCTAGCCAAACTGGCACGCCACCCTGCCAAAGTCCGAGAGAGTTATCAAAACTCGCAGTCAATATACGCTGACCATCAGATGAAACAGCTATCCCCTTGATTGGCCCGCCATGACCCTCCAGCTTGAAAAACGAGTTAGCCGTCGCCGCTAGAGGCAGAAAGCAAAGGCTCAAAGCTAGAAGACCTGTGCGCATCTATTTTACAGGCGTGGCCTGTTTAGGCGAAACAGATTTGCGAGCTATCTCCTCATCGTACCAAATTGAGTGATGCTCCTTTGCCCATTGCTCTTCGACTTCTCCGGAACTCATCGCGTCGAGTGCGCCTTCCATACCTACACTTCCTAGATAAATATGTGCAATCGCGATGGCAATGAATACGAATGCAATAATCCCGTGCCAAAGTTGCGCCAGTTGTATTTCTTCATAAGCCGTCAACACCTCAGCCAACGGCACACCAGCAATCAGGCTTGGTAAACCCGTCATGTTGATCACTGCAAATGTCTTGGCAAAGACTGGCAACGAAAAGGGAAACAGAAGTGACAAACCGGAAAGTGAGATTGAAAAACCCAATAAGATAACAGACCAAAAGATGATTTTTTGACCCGCATTAAATTTTTTTGCAGGCGGGTGAACGCCCTTAGAAAATAGGCCACCTCCCTTAGCGATCCACCGCGCATCCGTCATATTTGGTATGTTGTGCGTAACCCAAAGCGTAAACGCCATTACAAGCGCCAACATGAATGCCCATGAAACGTTGTTATGCACCCATTTCCCGGCCAAAGCGACGGGAGCATACGCTTCTTTTCCCATCCAAGGGATGATAAATGCACGTCCGGCGAACAAGAATAACCCGGTTAGCGCCAAAAGGATGAACGAAACTCCAAGTGTCCAATGGGCGAATCGTTCAATTCCCTTAAAGCGTATGATTTTACGACCAGTTTTTTCGCCATCAATGCGTATTTTTCCTCTTATCAGCCAGAATAGTGCAATCACTGCGATCATCACACCCAAAGTATAAAAACCGTAAAGGGTAAGAGGGCCATCGCGAAATGCCAGCCATGTCATACCACTATCCTGAATAAGCACTCCAGCCGTAGGACCAGTTGCAGTGGTTGTCGTGGAGGCGCTACCGTAACGTAGGGCGCGGTAGACTTCTGAGTCCGAAGCTGTGCCGCGGGTACCTAATTGCTCGATCAAGGCTTCAACATTTCCCGAACCAGTAGCATTGCGCCGGAATTCATCATTAAGCTTTTCGCCACGTTGACGCGCCAAAATATCCTCAAGTGTCTGAGCACCGCCAGTGGCCAAACGCGAGTCTACTGCCTTCGAAGTTTCTGGAGCAGTTTGAGCCACTCCCAAAGTAGCCATGAACATAATTATCAGGGCTGAAATGAGTTTTCGCATCAGAGCCATGCCAGTTGTCCTCCCAGCTGTACAAGCGCCGGTCCTTTTTTGAAATTTCTAGGCAGCTTTGTTCCAGAAGACAGCTTTTTGTGCAGGTATCTTCCATCAACATATCGCGCCGCAATGACGTCACCGGGCAATTCTTCGCCCGGTGACTTTTTCAAACAAGCAGGTTAGCCGCCTTTTTGATCGTAGGCGGTACCCCAACCCCAAGCACCCGTACCAAAGCCGCGGGCCACCACACGTTCGCGGTAAATGGCCGAGACCACATCACCATCGCCTGCTAGCAATGCCTTGGTAGCACACATCTCAGCACAGAGCGGCAGTTTGCCCTCAGCGATCCGATTGCGGCCATATTTGGCAAATTCCGCAGTTGAGTGCGTCTCTTCGGGACCACCCGCGCAAAAGGTACACTTGTCCATTTTACCACGAGAGCCAAAATTGCCAGCCTGTGGGTATTGCGGCGCGCCAAACGGGCACGCGTAAAAGCAATAGCCACAGCCAATGCAAAGATCCTTGGAGTGCAGCACCACACCTTCGTCGGTTTGGTAGAAACAATCCACCGGACAGACCGCCATACAAGGCGCGTCAGAGCAATGCATGCAAGCCACCGAGATTGAACGCTCACCCGGGTTGCCGTCATTGATTGTAACGACGCGACGTCGGTTGATGCCCCAGGGTACCTCATGTTCGTTCTTACAGGCGGTAACGCAGGCGTTGCATTCAATACAGCGTTCGCTGTCACAGAGAAACTTACTTCGAGCCATTCCTATTCCTCCTTATGCTGACCAGATTTTGCATAGAGTACACTTAGTCTCTTGCATCTGAGTCACGCTGTCATAGCCGTAGGTCTGTGCCGTGTTAGAGCTTTCACCCAACACATACGGATCAGCACCAGAGGGGTATTTTTCCCTCAAGTCTTTACCTTCGAAATGGCCTCCAAAATGGAACGGCATGAAGACAACGCCTTCGCCGACCCGGTTTGTCACCATAGCCATTACTTTGACTTTGGCACCTTCGGCCCCCTCAACCCAGACCTGCGCTCGATCACGCACGCCAAGATCATTCGCGTCACGCGGATTGATCTCGATGAACATGTCTTGCTGTAGTTCAGCCAACCATGGGTTAGACCGAGACTCATCACCACCACCTTCGTATTCAACCAAACGACCCGAAGTCAGGATAAGCGGATAGTCTTTGCTAAAATCCTGCTTCTGTATCGAAGCATACATGGTGGGTAGACGATAAAACTTGCGGTCTTCATAGGTCGGATAATCAACAACCAGGTCACGCCTTGGCGTGTACAGCGGCTCTCGATGCAGCGGGATTGGGTCCGGAAACGTCCACACGACAGCTCGAGCCTTTGCGTTGCCAAAAGGCGCGCACTCGTGCTTTATGGCGACGCGTTGGATACCACCAGACAAGTCAGTTTTCCAGTTAGTCTTAGGACCAGCCACAGCGTCAATCGCTGCTCGTTCCTCGTCTGTCAGATCAGCATCCCATCCCAAATCCATCAGCATTTGCATGGTAAATTCAGGATAGCCATCCTGAATCTCAGAGCCAGCACTGGCAACGCCCTCTGCCAAGAGATTGTCACCATCGCGCTCAACACCAAAACGAGCGCGGAAGGTTAGCCCCCCCTCAGAGACACGTTTTGACATATCATAGAGGTTTGGTGTGCCAGGATGGCCCATTTCTGCAGTTCCCCAGCATGGCCAGGGAAGGCCGTAGTAGTCGCCGTCCACAGGTCCGCCGTTGGCCCGCAAAGTAGTGCGATCAAACGTATGCTGATTCGCCATGTGCGCTTTAATTCGCTCAGGACTTTGTCCAGTATACCCAATCGTCCATAGACCGTTATTGAATTCACGAGTTACACTCTCAACGTTCGGAGTGTTTTCGTCCTCCATTTCAATATTTCGGAAAAAACGATCAGCCCAGCCAAATTTGTTCGCGAACATGCCCATGATTTCATGGTCAGGCTTGGACTCGAACAGCGGTGCGACCACTTCGTCGCGCCATTGGAATGAACGGTTTGAAGCCGTAACAGAGCCACGAGTTTCAAACTGCGTCGCCGCTGGTAAGAGGTAAACACCATCAGTCCTATCGTGAAGAACGGCAGAAACAGTGGGATACGGGTCGACTACGACCAGCATGTCCAGCTTTTCCATTGCGGTCTTCATTTCCTTCATACGCGTCTGCGAGTTTGGCGCATGACCCCACAACACCATAGCCCTCAGATTGTTGGGTTGATCGATATTGTCAGAATCCTCGAGGATGCCGTCAATCCAACGGGACACAGGTATGCCGGTGAGGTTCTGGAGCGATTTCTCTTTCCCATCGGCTGCAGTGATCTTATCAAATTGACCCGAAAGCCAATCAGGATCTTCTCCCCAAACCCGCGCCCAGTGACCCCAGGAACCTTTGGACAAGCCATAGTAACCCGGAAGTGTATGACTTAGAACGCCGAGATCGGTCGCGCCCTGCACATTATCATGGCCTCGGAAGATGTTTGTTCCACCACCCGATGTTCCCATGTTGCCAAGCGCTAGCTGCAGTACACAATACGCACGCGTGTTGTTGTTACCGTTAGTATGTTGAGTACCACCCATACACCAAATAACTGTGCCAGGACGATTATTGGCCATTGTGCGCGCGACGCGGCGTAGCTGCGTGCCGGGCGTTCCAGTAACACGCTCAACCTCTTCGGGATCCCACTTGCGAACCTCGTCACGAATCTGATCCATTCCCCAAACACGGGTACGAATGAATTCTTTGTCTTCCCAGCCATTTTCAAAAATATGCCACAGAATTCCCCAAACAAGGGCCACGTCCGTTCCGGGCCGGAAGCGCACGTATTCATCTGCATGCGCTGCAGTCCGAGTGAAGCGTGGATCGCATACTATCAGCGGCGCATTGTTTTGCTCTTTTGCCCGCAAAACATGCAATAGCGAAACAGGATGCGCCTCTGCCGGGTTTCCACCAATAATGAAGATGGCTTTTGAATTATGAATATCATTGTACGAGTTTGTCATCGCACCATAGCCCCAAGTGTTTGCAACACCTGCAACCGTAGTTGAGTGACAAATCCGAGCTTGGTGGTCTACGTTGTTTGTTCCCCAGTACGCAGCAAATTTTCGGAACAAATAGGCTTGTTCGTTGTTGTGCTTTGCTGAACCAAGCCAGTAGACACTGTCAGGTCCGCTTTCTTCGCGGATCTGCATCATGCCGTCGCCGATCTCATTAATCGCCTGATCCCAACTGATACGCTTCCACTCTCCACCTTCTTTTTTCATCGGGTATTTGAGACGGCGCTCGCCATGGGCATGTTCACGTACTGAAGCGCCCTTGGCGCAATGAGCACCGAGGTTAAACGGGCTGTCCCAGCCAGGCTCTTGCCCAACCCAGACACCGTTGCGTACTTCGGCAATCACCGTACAACCTACCGAACAGTGCGTACAAACTGATTTAACAGTATCCACCGCCGCGACAGCCGCATCTTGCGCCTGCGCCTGTGTCACCATTCCACCAGTGGCACCCATCGCAGCCAATCCGCCAATGGCGAGACCAGACCCACGTAAAAACGTACGGCGGTCGACAGCTTTCTCAGCCGTCGCAGACAGGATACTTGTCCGCTGGGGGCGTCTCGCAACCCCGTTGGTCTTTTTCCTAAGCATTTTTTTCTCCCTTGCTGCCCCTTTTTGTCTCGGGGTGGCTAGGTTACATTTTAAAATCCCAACCGGCGGGCGTCACGCAACCAGTGGTTGGGGGCGGGAATCACGTCCGGTCAGAACCGGGCGGAATTGTAGTATGCACGGGTGTGTGCGGTGTCCTGCATAGTAGTGCTGGATAGATCAACCGCCTGTGCTTCGCTCATTTGCGGTGCCATTACGACAACGGCTGCGGCAGCAGGCGCTGCAGCCGAGGCGATTTTCAGAAAATCACGCCGCGAATGCTCAATGTTTTCGTCTGTTTTACTCATCGCTTCCTCCTTTTTTGGCCGATCGGGGTCCGGCAGTTTCGTAGTTTGGCGTTTAACCCGCCCCCATGCGAAACGCTTGGATTTCAATCTCTAAGAATGCCTTGCCAACAGTACCGACAGGTGCATAAAAAACAGAATTCTGCGCGCCTTCAAGATCTGAGAAAAAATGCTCAGCCCATGGCGCGAGATGTTTGAAGAAAAAATCTTTTTGTTTGGGTAGCTCTACGGGTTCACCGAACCGGCCTCGGATCATGCCTGCCATCATTTCAAGCAGTGAAGCAATATTATCTTCCGGTTCGTAAACGTTTGGAGCGCGCGTGATGCGCAGCGCCGCCATATCGCCACGCAGGATAGCCAAGGGTTTTTCATTCAAAAACCCGGTCAAGTAATAGCTGGCGTAGGGCATCAACTCACCTCGCGCAAGGCCAATGAACAAGGCATTAAACTCACGTTCAGCTGTCTTTGTATTGATCGCTCTACCAACACGCGAAAGCGTTGAAACGGCTCGCCCTAGGTCACTGTCATCTCCAGTAAGGTTCGACGCACGAGAAAGCAGGTTTTCATCAGGTGGACCAGACAGCAGAGCCGAAAGGAAATCGTAAAGATCTGCACGCAATGCGTCTTCTTCCGCGATCTGCATATCCACAACTGCATCATTCATGTTTTTTCTTTCAGGTTTGTTCTTTGACCTTCATCGAACGAAAAACGCATTCGGCGACTTGGCACTGAGGCCGGTTCGGGTTCAACAGCCATGCAAACAGAAGACGAGGTCGGGATTGGCTGAGCAGAGGTGACACTTTCTTCCGCCTGCGGTTCTTCCGACATGCAATCGACAACCTCAGCGAGAGACGGAGTGTTTTCCACAAGAGCCTGATCGTCATCATCAGAAACTTTGTTCTCGGCTTCTTCAGCCTGCCGGGCCATCTCCTCTAAATGTTTAAGCATGCCTTTTCCGACCTGATAAGTGGTCTGCATACCTTCGATTACCACAGCGCTATCCGTGTAGTCCTCTCCGTAATCGACCAAATTATCGACATTTGCTAAAATCGGGTTTGACAGCCAGAGTTTACGCAGGGCTCGGCGACGAATGCGTTCAGGCACGGCCTTTGCTAGGAAAACCGAAAAATCGTCGCCCTGCTCCAACGTGTCTGGGTCAGGCAAATCGAGTTCAGCAAGAATGGCAGAGTCATCTTTATCTTCAAGCGCTGCGTGTGTCTCCGCTAACTCCGACTGTTCAGCTTCTCGTAATTCATGTTCCATCTCCGCCGCCACAGCGGCTTTTCGACGGCCCCAAAAATCGTCAGCACCTTGCGTGTTAGACCGAGTCAATTGAGCCTCCCACGACGAGGCGCGCGATAAACGTCAGTGAGTTGCGAAATACGCGGATCTCCCCGCCCTTCTTCGACAAGATCAATCCGCTTTTTATCACGGCGCCTTTTCACGAAAACCTCATCCTCATGGTACTCTTCAACGAAATCGCGTATCAGAGCGACTAGACCCTCGGGCATTGGAACAAGCTCCACGATCTCTTCGCCACTATCTGCATAATCTTGAAATTCGTAAGGTGATGCTGTTGCCAGCAGAACCTCATAGGGCGCTGTTTCATCAGAGCCGATACGCTCCCTGAGGATGACCCCAACTGAGGGAATGCGGGCCGAAAGCCCGTTAAGATACGCTTCAGTGTCAGTGCGCCACAAATTTAACGGAACCGTTGCTGCATGGTATTCGATTGCGTCACCCTCTGACCTCAATACTTGCCAGTCCGCTTGCGCAGCACCGGGAAGGACGCCAACGGCCTGCCAGCACCAATCCACCCACCTACTCACCGAAGGTGTTCGACGGATGACGATTCCCAAAGGCAAAGTGACCGACGCTTGACGCATGGACTTTGCTTCTCCTCCCGTTTTTCCCGTTTCAGTTGAGACTGAAATCATTCGTTTCTTCATGATCGGCCGAATTTCTCATTTTGCCAAAGGAATTCGTACAGCATTTGCAAATAGCACCAAAAACTGGACAATTTGATCCAATCTTAACGGCAGATTCATGACTATTGGTCAGAATGTCCACATAAAGGGTATCTGTTGCAAATGGTTGCGGAACGACGGTTGCCAATTTAACGAATCGCTGTATCTCGCAGGGGTTTACGTACGCTGAGTTTTCTGCCTTTCTGAAGCGTGTAAGTAACTGGTGTAATTCGCCAGTAGCGGGGAAAAATATGTCTAAGTCTCTGATATTATGCGATTGTTCTAAAAGTTCAAAGCTGAACACTGAAGCGTTAGAAGCTTCGGGGAAAGTCGCATGTTCCAAAGTGCATTCGGGCCTCTGTACCTTTGAGAGCGACGCTGCAAAAAATGCAATTGCGACCGGAAACTCGGTGATTGGCTGCCAACAGGAACGTGCCTTTTTTACCGAGTTAGCTGCCGATTTGGAGGTACCCGAACCATGTTTTGTGGATCTGCGAGATCGAGCCGGGTGGTCAGAACAAGCATCAACAGCAGGGCCAAAAATGGCAGCATTGCTAGCAGATGCCTTGAGAGAATCACCCCCCACAAAAACTTTTGACATCGTTTCAGAAGGGATTTGCCTTGTGCTGGGAGAGAACTCCCTTGCACTGACAGCGGCAGCGCAATTAGCCTCATTTCTAAGCATAACCGTATTACTCGAGTCCGCTACAGATTTACCTCTCGATCGCAGTTTTGACGCGATTGTCGGGCAACTTAAATCCGCCACAGGCGCATTAGGGAACTTCGACGTAAGAATAGATCAATTGCAGCAGATTAAGCCAGGTGGCCGTAGCGCTTTGGGGTTGGCTGAACCGCGAAACGGCGCCAAGACCAACTGTGACATTATTTTAGATCTGCGCCGCACGGCGCCTTTATTCCCTGCACACAAGAAACGGGAGGGATATTTGCGCGCTGACCCAAAGGACCCGGCGGCAGTTCATGAGGCAATTTTGCAGGCTTCTCACCTCGTGGGCACTTTTGAAAAGCCACTTTATCTATCCCTAGACCCAACCATGTGCGCTCACTCCCGTGCAGAGCAAATTGGTTGCAGCAAGTGCCTGAATATTTGTCCAACATCTGCAATTAAACCTGCGGGAGATCATGTAGATATTGATCCAAATATTTGTGCCGGTTGTGGTTCATGCGCGACTTTGTGCCCATCAGGTGCAATCAGCTATGATGACCCAGCAGTCGATTTCCTGTTTAAAAGAATTGCCGGAATGGCCGAGGCCTATCTTGAGGCAGGTGGAGACCAACCACGACTTTTGGTGCATGACCGAGACTACGGCGCAGAAATCATCGCCCTGTCAGCGCGATTTGACCGAGGTTTGCCTGCCGATGTAATCCCAATGGATCTGGAACAAGTATCGGGCTTTGGCCATGCCGAGATGCTGACAGCTCTAGCCACAGGCTTTGCGGCGGTCGATATTTTAGTTTCACCAAAAACAGAAAAAGACGCCCTTGATCCGGAATTGAAGTTGGCGCAAGCACTCACTGGCAAACCGCAACGCCTTCGCTTGATTGAACCAATAGATCCGTCCGACCTTTGCACCACACTGTACGAAACAAAGAGCGAAGACCTAGAACATGTTACGCCGATACTGCCACTGGGCACCCGCCGTCAAGTTACCAGGCTGGCCGTTAAGGCACTCCAGCCTCAATTAAAGGAACCTATTCCTTTGCCTGGGGATGCACCTTACGGCGCGATACTGATTGACACAGAGGCTTGTACATTATGTTTATCTTGCGCCTCCCTTTGTCCTGCCGGGGCATTGGGTGACAACCCAGACATGCCTCAATTGCGGTTTCAGGAAGACGCCTGTTTACAATGTGGCTTATGTGCCAATGTTTGCCCAGAAAAAGCAATCAGATTGCAACCACAGTTTGACACATCTGAGGCGGTTTTTTCGCAGCGGGTGATCCACGAGGAAGACCCGTTTGAATGCGTCGAGTGTGGACAGCCTTTCGGTGTGAAGTCCACTGTCGAGCATATAATCGAAAAACTAGCGGGCAAGCATGCTATGTTTGATACAAGTGATGCTACACGCATGATTAAAATGTGTGACAATTGCAGGGTTAACGCCCAGTTTCATTCAGAAAAAAATCCTTTTGCAAGTAATGAAAAGCCTCGAGTGCGGACAACCGAAGATTATTTATCAAAACGACGGGATCACTGATGCTGGATAGGGGCTCCCAGATTGGCCGGCGCCATTGCTGCAACAAAAGCAACGATATCTTCCAGTTCATTAAGTGTAACCTTAATCGGAACAATTGGTGGTGGACGCGCGGCGTCAAACGGCAGAGTGACATCCAGAACGATGGTGAAAGATGGGTGTGGGTTCAAAATATAAAAAGTCTCGAACTTTTCCTGCCAACCGGTAAGAGCCCGAAGCACGGCGAAAGATGGCGTCGAACCAATTCCGTTCATCCGATTAACTTCACCCACGACATGGCAGCGACCACAGGCCCGCAAAGACGCTTCCCGTCCTCGCGCAACATTACCCGCCAACGAAACCTGTGGCGTTGCGACCAGCACTTCGGTGGCTTTAGAGTAAGGTGGCTTCCCGTCGATTTTGAAGCTCAGCACTGTTCTCAGACCGATGTCAGAGCGCAGCCAATCAGCAAATTTCCTAGCCTGCGGGTTGCTGTCTTGCCAAGCCAGACGGTAAGTAACCGCGTCTTTGGAAAAAATGTCTACTGCGCCTTCTTGAGCCAGCACAACGTCGGCTTTGGTGTTCGGCGCAGTTACGTTAACGCGCACTCCATGTTTCAGTTTAAACCTTGGAAGCAAAAAAGTCAGAAACCCATTTTCCTGCATTTCCTGAGGAGCAGAAATAGTTATCGTTCTTTCCTGTGCATGCCCCTCAATGGCAATCATCGAGATGGAGGCTATAAGGTAAATTACCGGCCACATACAGCTGTGGAATTTGCACGAGAAATACATCCTCTTACCCTAGGCAAGAGAATCAAGAGCCGTCAAGGCGAGGCTTTTGGGAATAAAACAGAGATTGATATCAAGTGAGGACAGCCAAATGAGCGAAGAATTTAACATGACAATGCGCAAATTCCTCAAGCAGGTAGGAGTAACATCACAACAAGCCATTGAAGACGCAATGCGTGCAGCCGGAGCAGAGACAACCGTCGGGAAGACTTTTGAGGCCAAGGTCGTGCTGACCATTGACGGACTAGATGTCGAGCACGTGTTAACAGGCAAAATCGCGGGGCGTTCATGAATGGCATCTCGTAAAGAAGTTCTCGAAATTCTGAAAGGACTGGTTGATCCGGCGTCTGGCAACGATCTTGTTGCAAGCGGTATGGTTCGAGCACTAAATATCGACGACGGTGCGGTACGCTTTGTGCTTGAAATTGACCCCACTCGCGCTGCTGCATTTGAACCCTTGAAGGTCGAAGCCGAAAAGCGGATCGGCGCATTGGAAGGTATCGCAAATGTCTCTGTTGTGATGACAGCGCACTCGTCACCTTCGGCACCACCCGACTTAAAACCTTCCCGTTCAGCGGAGCAACAAGGACCAGAGAAGATACCGGGCATTGATCGAATTATTGCAGTGGCGTCAGGAAAGGGCGGCGTCGGAAAGTCGACCGTTTCGGCCAATTTGGCCGCAGCACTAGCTGCTGAAGGGCGCCGAGTGGGACTGCTAGACGCTGATGTTTACGGGCCTTCTCAACCACGAATGTTGGGCGTTAGCGGGCGCCCTTCAAGCCCTGATGGAAAAACTATATTGCCGATGCGGAACCACGGTGTGACGATGATGTCAATCGGCCTGATGACCCGTGAAGAGGAAGCGGTGGTTTGGCGTGGCCCGATGCTAATGGGGGCCCTGCAACAAATGTTAAACCAAGTTCAATGGGGCGCGCTCGATGTGCTTCTTGTGGACTTACCGCCGGGAACAGGCGATGTGCAAATGACGTTAGCCCAAAAGGCCGAGCTTAACGGAGCAATTATTGTTTCAACCCCGCAAGATATCGCTTTGCTGGATGCTCGTAAGGGTATCGACATGTTCAAAAAACTCGGCACACCAATTATCGGAATGATCGAAAACATGAGTACGCATGTTTGTTCAAGTTGTGGACATGAAGAAAATATCTTTGGGCATGGTGGCGTCATCGCTGAAGCGAACAAGCTCTCCGTGCCACTATTAGCTGAAATTCCACTTTCGATAAACATCCGGGTCGCAGCGGACGGTGGTGCCCCAGTAGTTGTATCCGACCCTTCCTCAGCACAGGCGCAGGCGTTTCGGACACTCGCGAAAGAGCTGATCGAGCGAGGGGCTGCATGACCGAAAAACCACATTTTCCACCATTATTTGAAGGGTTGGCACTGACCGGTTTGGTGGACCCGTTTGAGCGTGCGCAGGCGCAGGCAATTATTGGCTGCAACGCAGGTTTAGTAGCCTACAACATAGCTGCGGATCGATTGCGCGCAGCAATTGTTTTCGCTCCCGAGGTGCCGCTGCACGAAGCCATGCCAATATTGATTGCCTGCGGTATTGGGTTCCAAAACGCACTCGGAGCGCTGGCCCCACCGGAGGTGGCTGTCCATTTGGGTTGGCCGGGCGAGATTTACCTGAATGGAGCGGAATGTGGTAAGCTGCGCATCGCAGCAGCCAGCAACGATGATAACACCACACCAGATTGGATAATCGTCGGCCTTGATGTACCGTTAATCCCGGCGAACCCAGACATGCCGGGTTTTAACCCAAACCAAACATGCCTTTACGAAGAGGGTTGCATCGAAGTGGCTCCTGAAGATCTGCTCAGCGCCTGGATGCGACACACGTTGGTGTGGATTAACAGAATGGAAGACGACGGAATGAAACCTTTAAACGCAGAATGGCGTGGTTTGGCAAAAAACCTCGGTGAAAATGTGGTTTGGTCGCTGCAAAATGTGGAAGAGAAAGGACTTTTTGTCGGAACTGACGAAGTGTTTGGAGCGTTACTACGGCAAGGAGAAGATACTAAATTGGTTCCAATGAGCCGTCTGTTGGAGCAGGGAGAGTAACGATGTTGTTGGCGAGGGCAATCCACTTTGATGAAAGCGACCAACGTGTCTTTTTCAATGCAGCACGAACCGGAGAATGGGCTATAAGTGGCGGATTTGAGTTTTCAAATTGGTCAGATGCGGATCTAGTTGGAAAAGCACGTCAAGCTTTTTCCAATGGTTGGCTGGGAGCGGAAACATTCGGACGCGTTACCTTCGTTGCTGTCACCCCCATTGAAACTTCAGAAATGGATACCTTGGTGCAGGTCATCGCGCAACATTTTGTCGAAGTTTACGGTGCACCATCAATCGAAGCGGCGTTACCAGTAGCGAAGGAAGAACTGAGGCATATGTCAGATCTGTGTCAAGAACACGACCCAAACACGGTGCTGACTGTAACGCGCGAATTAAGCGATTCTGGAGTGAGAGAACAGTTCAGATCAATTCAACCCGCAGATGCCGAATTGGAACAATTCGCAGTTCACGCTACACCTGACTGATAGGCGTTATTGACTGCCATTGAATTGGAAAAGTTGTTCACCAAGCAATTTATATCCATTAATTAGATTTTTGGCCCGGTCGCTGACTAGCCAATTGCCAAGAACCTCGGCTTGCTCCGAATTGACGTGATCGTGCTTAGCTTGGTTCACCGGCAAATAAGCATACTGGTTGAACAGCAAAGTGTCCCCTGCGTAGAGCAGCTTCAGATCACCCTTGTTGCCAAATTTCAACCAACTCGCCCTGTCAGAAATTATGTATGCGTTTAACCCGGACGCCGTGTTCAATGCAGCCCCCATTCCCGCACCCACTTCTTTGTACCATGCGATATCGCGATCTGAAGCGCCAATATTCGCCAATGACCACAAGGCGAGCTCCTTCTTATGTGTTCCGCTATCATCTCCCCGGCTAACAAAAAGGGCCTTATTCTTCGCAATTTTCGCGACAGCGCCAACTACTGTCTCCGCCTTACTGATCCCCACTGGATCCGACGAGGGACCAATCAAAACAAAATCATTAAACATGATTTCTGTGCGCTGCGTAGCATTCCCTTCAGCAACAAAAGTCTCCTCAGAATTTTTCGAATGCACAAGAATTGCATCCACGTCCCCAGCCGCGCCAAGACGAATTGCCTGTCCAGTGCCCACGACCAATAGCTGAACCTCCAAGTCCAGATCTTTTTTGATTTCCGGAATTAGGACATCAGCTAGACCTGAATTATGAAACGAGGTCGTTACTGCCAATTTCATCTGATCTGCTGTCGCTGCGACGGCAAGACAAATCACGGCACAAGCTGTAAAAAATATTCTGGACATCATTCAACAATATCACCCCGAACAAATGCGCGGGCTTCCCGAGTTTGAGGATCAGAAAAAAATAAAGGTGCCAGCGCGGCCTCATGAACTTTACCGCGATAGATGAACAAGACGTCACGAGCAAGACGCCGCGCTTGTCCGATGTCATGAGTAGCCATGACAATGCGTGTACCATTTTCATAAGCAGCAAGTACAAGATCTTCAAGTTCACGCGTCGCACGACCATCAAGATTGGCACAAGGTTCATCGAGAAAGAGAATGTCCGGGTCTCGGATCAGGGCGCGAGCCAAGGCTAGCTTTTGTCGCTCACCGCCAGACAAAACTGGAGCTTGCTTATCTGCGCTATCCGACAGTCCAACCCGATCAAGCCAATCAATCGCCTTTTGGCGGGCTAACCTACGATCGACACCGTGCACGAGCAAAGGGTAAGCAACATTGTCGATCGCTTTACGGCGCATCATAATTGGAGTTTGAAAAACAAAAGACTGGCGTTTGCGTGCTTCTGGCTCGCTGACTTGCCAATGAATTGAGCCCCCAGAAACACGTTCCATCCCATGCAGCAAACGCAATAGGGTACTTTTCCCTGCACCGTTTGGCCCCATGATAACGGTAAGCCCTGTCGGAGCCAAAGTCAGCGTCACCGGGCCAATTAATACTTTTCGACCACGTCTGACGGAAGCGTTTTTTACAATTAGTGGGAGAATTGGGGGCTCTACCATCTTCCGCTCACCTCAGTTTTAGACAAACTGTGAATGATTAAGTTTACTAATACGGCCAATCCAATCAGTATAAAGCCCAGCGCCAGCGCAAGTGAAAAATTCCCCTTACCCGTCTCTAGCGCAATTGCGGTCGTAAGAACACGAGTGGCGTGGTCAATATTTCCACCCACAATCATAATTGCACCAACCTCTCCAATGCCTCGTCCGAAACCTGCCAGCGACGCAGTCAACAAAGCACGCCGTCCGTCCCACAACAGTGTTGCTATCCGCTGGTTGCGTGAAGTGTTCACAGAAATTAATAAATCATGGTATTCTGCCCATAATTCGCGGATGGCCTGATGCGCGATTGATGCAACAAGCGGTGTTAAAATAATGACCTGTGCGATGATCATTGAAGTAGGTGTGAATAGAAGACCAAAAACGCCAAACGGCCCGGATCGGGACAGCATCAAGTAAACGATGAGACCAACCACAACTGGCGGCAAACCCATTAGTGCATTAAGCGTGGCAATAACAAAACGTCTATAACGAAATCTACGCACGGCCATCCAACAGCCTAATGGCAGGCCAATAAGAGAAGCGGCAGCGACGGCGGTCAATGTCACACGCAAAGACATCAACGAAATCTCCATGAGATCCCGATCCAATGAAAAAACGAGGTAGGCGGCTTGTCGTAAACCTTCCAAAATTTCGTTCATGCTTTTGGTAGACCATCCTCTTCGCGCGTACAAAACTTATCGCGCTCACACCAATTCGGAGGAGGTGGAGGAACGCAAAATTTTCTCTTTTGTTATTGATCGTTACATTTTTCGGGTTTGACAAGGCTGTATGAGTGAAACGGAGTGGGCAAATACTTTCGCAGGATGCGGCGAAGCCATTTGCCTTTCGTCTGACATCAAGGCTCATACAACTAAAAAGCGCATGATCAGCAATCAGTGTAGGTTAGAGTCTTAAAACACCCCCGCACCAAAATGTTATCTAGTACCTTATCACTTGGACAAGATCGACAGTAGTCGACGCGAATAGGAAAATAGTGCTTGGCGATATTATGCACATCATGCAATGAATTAGCATTATATTGCCAATGGCTATTTAGGAGGTAGACATGACCAGTCGCAGAACAGTTCTGAACCTACTTGGCGGCGCTGCCGCCGTTGTGATGACCACTGGAGCCGCTATGGCCCAAGAAGTCACTTTGCGCATGCACCAGTTCCTGCCACCACAAGCCAACGTCCCCAAATTGATTTTGGACGTGTGGGCTGACGCCGTTGAAAAAGATTCAGGCGGCACAATAAAAATCGAACGGTACCCATCGATGCAACTTGGCGGTAAGCCACCAGAGTTGATGGATCAAGCGATTGATGGCGTGGCGGATATTACCTGGACAGTAGTAGGTTATACTCCAGGCCGTTATCCATCAACAGAGGTCTTTGAACTTCCATTCATGGTAGACGATGCTCGTGCAGCCTCTTACGCATATTGGAAAATGTTCGATGCGAACATGAAGGATACAGAGTTCAAAAACGTTCATATTCTTGGCACTTGGGTGCATGGACCCGGCATGTTTCACACTAACAAGCCAATCGCGCAACCGTCAGACCTTCAAGGCATGAAAATCCGTGGTGGTTCGCGGCTTGTAAACGAACTTCTGACTCTGACGGGCGCAACACCGGTTGGAATGCCAGTTCCAGCAGTACCAGAGGGGCTGTCCAAGGGTGTAATCGACGGTACCACCATCCCATGGGAAGTTACCGCAGCGCTTAAAGTACCTGAGCTGGTAGAAAACCACACCGAGTTTGAAGGACCCGCACTTTACACGTTAACCTTTGTGCTGGCGATGAACAAAGCTCGATACGAGTCGCTTTCGGATGATATGAAAGCAGCCATAGACAAGAACTCTGGCCTCGATTTCTCCGTTTTCGCCGGTGGCACGCAGGCAGATGCCGACGGACCTGCGCGTGAACTGGCCGTGAAACGTGGTAACAATATCATCACAGTTTCGGAAGAAGAAGCCAAGGAATGGGGCGCTGTTGTGCAGCCAATCTTTGACACTTGGATCGCCGACATGGCGAAGCGTGGCTTAGACGGCCAAGCAATGATCAATGAGGCCAAAATGCTTATGGACGAGTACAAGAAAAATAACATGTAAGACTGCTTCTCCTTATCCAATTTAGGGCCGGAGCGGTTGCTACGGCCCTTTTTTGTTGCCCACCAAGTAGAACAAAACCTGCGCTCCTGTCCTAGGTGATTAGCTCATTGGGACTTTCCAGTCTTACGTAGAAATATTGCACTATTATGCTTGTTGCTAAAATTTAGGTACCATCAAGGCTTATCTCATGCATTATTAAGCATAACTAAACCTGCATTTCGTTGCCAAAAACTGCCAGGTTCACCGAAAGGAAGGACAGTTCATGTTAGTGAATGAGAACGCAGCGCTCTATTTTGTCGACCGACACATCAGTGAAGGACGCAGTAGCAAGGTTGCCTTCCGTGAGGCTGATGGCGCTCAACGTGCGCTCACCTATGGGCAACTGGCGGAAGATTCGGGAAGATTTGCGGGTGCACTCCATGCCCACGGAGTTCGCCGCGAGGAACGCATCGCCATGATTGTGCGCGATCAAATCGAATTCCCCGTCATCTTTTGGGGGGCAATTAAGGCAGGTATGATCCCGGTACCGATCAACACGATGCTTTCGGCCAACCTCTATGGGGCAATCCTGTCGGACAGCCGTGCTTCGGTTCTGGTGATCTCAGAGCAGATGTGGGCAACGGTCCAACCCGCATTAAAGGAAAATACCTTTCTGCGCGCAGTTTTAGTCATTGGCGACGCACCGGAGGGAACCGTAAACTATAAAACTTTCTCAAAGGACGCGGACGTCATCGAAACCGTTCAGGCTAACGGCGATGAATTGGCTTTCTGGCTTTACAGTTCTGGATCGACCGGAGCGCCCAAAGGTGTGCGACACGTTCATTCCAGCCTGAAAGCAACCGCCGAGACGTTTGGCGCAAAAGTGCTGGGCATCCGGGAAAGCGATATAATGTTTTCTGTCGCAAAGATGTTCTTCGCTTACGGTTTGGGCAACGCCATGTCCTTTCCCATGGCAGTTGGCGCGACCACAATCATTCTTGGAGGGCGGCCAACCCCAAACGGTGTTTTTGAGGTCATTTCACGGGAAAAACCAAGCCTTTTTTGTGGCGTGCCCACACTGTTTGCCGCTTTGGTCGCAGAGCAGGAACTGAAGGGAACGACGCCAGTTCACACAATCCGCCTATGTACCAGTGCCGGGGAAGCATTACCGCGCGACATTGGCGAGCGTTGGCAAAGCCTATGGGGCTGTGAAATTGTTGATGGCGTTGGGTCAACCGAAATGCTTCACATATTTCTGTCAAATCGCCCCGGCGATATCCAATATGGTACGTCTGGATTGCCAGTACCCGGGTACGACGTGCGCCTCGTGGACGAACACGACAATGATGTAGTTACAGGTGAGGTGGGCGAACTACTCGTGCGTGGACCATCAAGCGCGGAGGGGTATTGGAATCGTCGCGATAAAAGCATGTCGACATTTGAAGGGCGTTGGACTCGAACCGGTGATAAGTACGAATTCGATGCAAACGGACGTTTTGTGTATTGCGGGCGTACAGACGACATGTTCAAGGTATCTGGTATATGGGTTAGCCCTTTCGAAGTTGAACAAGCTTTGATTGAACACCCCACCGTTCTTGAGGCTGCCGTGGTTGCTAGGCTGGATGCTAAAAACCTCACAAAGCCAGCTGCTTTCATCGTCCTAAAAGAAGGAGCGGCCAGGCCACAGGACCAGGAACTTAAAGAATTTGTCAAAGACAAAATTGGCATGTGGAAATACCCACGTTGGATCGACATTTTGGAAGACCTTCCAAAGACTGCGACGGGTAAGATTCAACGGTTCCAGCTGAGGGATTAGGCATGACAGAAATTGACTGGGCTAAGGGCCAAGGACGGATTTCTGCCGGTCGAGAGTCGCTAGAATGGGCGTGTTGGGGCCCGGTGCCAGATACAGATCCTGTAATCGTCATGCTTCATGAAGGATTGGGCTGCGTTGCCATGTGGCGAGATTTTCCTGAGCAATTGGCGTTGGCGACGGGGTGTTCAGTATTCGCGTATTCGCGGGCCGGATACGGACAATCTGACCCCACCACTTTGCCTCGGCCGCTGGATTATATGACCCGAGAGGCAATCGACGTGCTACCGGATGTTCTCAATAACATCGGCGCAGGCGCGTTCGTCCTGCTAGGGCATTCCGACGGTGCAACAATTTCGACTGAATATGCTGGGCGCGTGGCTGATTATCGTGTGCGCGGCCTAATCCTTATAGCCCCCCATTTCTTTGCAGAAACAATCGGTTTGGCGGCTATTCGAAGGGTAAAACACGATTTTGAAACAACAAACTTGCGTGACAGATTGGCAAATTATCACATCAATCCTGATAATGCATTTCAGGGCTGGACAAACGCATGGCTTGATCCACACTTTCAAAATTGGCACGTCGGTGAAGTGATCGATTATGTTCGCATTCCAGCACTGATTATTCAGGGTGAGCAGGATCAATACGGCACTTATGCGCAGGTCTCTGAAATTGAAAAACGATCTTATGCGCCAGTCGATGTGGTAATGATTCCAGACTGCAAGCATGCCCCACACCTTGAGCGCCCCGAATTTACACTCAAAGCAATAAGTGAGTTTTGTGCCCGACTATTGCGTATCGATGCGGCAGGACCGCAAGATTGACTTGGCGCCCGCCACATGCGTACGTGCCTGGACACAATGCAAGACACACCGAGGGTCTGTTCGATCAGTTTGGTTTTGATGCGCGCAACATTGCCTCCTCAGAGCGCTGGAAGCTGGCTATTGCATGCCTTCAGGAAGGATATTTCTGGGAGGCACATGAGCTTTTTGAGCCTATTTGGTTAGCTTGCCCAGCGGGCAGCTTAGAAAAGCGGCTTACGCAGGGCCTGATCCAATTGGCTAATGCCGCTCTCAAGCGGCGCATGCAGCGGCCCAATGCGGTGCAACGTTTGCAACAATTAGCGCAGGAATTGCTGACGTTTGATTATCATGAGTCGATGATTCTTGGATTAAACGAAGAGGCGGTCGCCCAACTGTGGCTCGATGCTTTTGATGAGAAAATGGTATAGATATTATGTATATTTGCATTATATTGCACATCAGCGAGCGAATTTCTGCATATTGAGGACGAAATCAACCGATACTGGATCAAATTCGAAGCATTATTATGCATAAGTTAGTTTACCGATCCAAGCCAGCGCACTATTCTGCATCTCAATCACATATTCCGGGAAACGCATGATGCCCAAGCTAATCGACTTTCAGACAGATCCTTCCAAATACCGGCACTGGCGCGTGGAATTCGTCGGGCCAGTGGCAAACTTGATTATGGATGTGGATGAGGATGGCGGTTTGTTTGATGGCTATCAGTTGAAACTAAATTCTTACGATCTGGGCGTGGATATCGAGCTGGCAGACATTGTTCAGCGAATGCGGTTTGAACACCCCGAGGTTAAGGTTGTTGTGATGAAATCTGCTAAGGATCGGGTTTTCTGTGCAGGTGCCAATATTCGGATGCTCGGCATCGCAGCGCATTCTCACAAAGTAAATTTTTGTAAGTTCACGAACGAAACCCGCAACACGTTTGAAGCGGCAGAGGCTGAGTCCGGTCAAAAATACATTGCCGCAATCAAAGGTGCCTGCGCGGGTGGTGGCTACGAACTCGCCCTCGCCTGCAATCACATCATGCTTACCGATGACAGCTCGTCCTCTGTGGCATTGCCTGAAGTTCCATTGCTAGCTGTTTTGCCCGGCACCGGTGGGCTGACCCGTGTCACCGACAAGCGCAAAGTACGCCGGGATCGTGCCGATATCTTCTGCACAATTGAAGAAGGTGTACGCGGGAAACGAGCCAAAGAGTGGCGGCTAGTCGACGAAGTTATTTCGAATGCAACTTTTGATGATATTGTTACAGCACGGGCGCAAGAATTTGCCGCCACCTCTGCAAAACCAGCAGAGGCGCAAGGTATCCTATTGTCTCCATTAACCCGCGAGATTGGAGAAAATGGGTCGCTAACATATTCGCTGGTCGAAGTAGTATTTGACAGGGTGGGTCGTACAGCAACGATCACCCTCCATGGACCTGATGGAGATGCACCAGCCGATATGGTGGCATTCTCCGCCGAAGGGGCACAAACTTATATGCTGCGACTGGCTCGAGAATTGGATGATGCCATCCTGCACCTGCGCCTGAACGAGATGGAAATTGGGCTTTTAATGTTCCGCACGCAGGGCGACAGCAACATGCTTTTGGAGCATGAACGCTTGCTGCTTGAGAATGCTGATCACTGGTTAGCAAACGAAGTGCTACATTATTGGAAACGGATTCTAAAACGGGTAGATGTAACTTCCCGGTCAATGGCCGCGCTGGTCGAACACGGATCTTGCTTTGCAGGCATCCTCGCCGAACTTCTATTTGCCGTGGATCGCTCGTACATGATGGAAGACGAATTCGAAGGCGACAACCGCCCCATGGCTACTGTCATATTGAGCCCAGCTAACTTCGGTCCGATGACCATGGGCAATGGTCTGACACGGCTGACAACCCGTTTTCTAGGCGAACCAGAAAACGTGGATGCCGCTCACGACGCTTTAGGCGATGAGCTGAATGCCGTCGACGCGGACGATCTCGGCCTGGTTACCGAAATCCTAGATGACATCGATTGGGAAGATGAGATACGCATCTTCGCTGAAGAGCGCGCATCCTTTAGCCCGGACGCAATGACCGGCCTCGAGGCCAACCTGCGCTTTGCAGGTCCCGAGACAATGGAAACCCGGATCTTTGGTCGCCTGACGGCTTGGCAAAATTGGATTTTCAACCGCCCTAACGCCGTTGGTGAAGAAGGCGCATTGCAGCGATACGGCAGTGGCGTGCGCGGCAAGTACAACATGGAACGTGTGTAAATTTATTAAATTGCCGGGCCACGACCCGGTCTTCGGACACCGACCCGTTTCGGTACCGACGTCAAGACGCAGGCCCGGCCCTCAGCCCGGCACATCGGAGGAAAACCAATGCTCGACCTGATTAACGTCAGTTACGACTCTCAAATCCCAAACAATGTGGGGCTATCCACAGACAAGAAAGTCTTAAAAGCTCTGGAAAAATGGCATCCAGGCTATATCAATTGGTGGAATGATCTGATTCCACAGCAGTTCCAGCAATCAATGGTTTATCTGCGAACCGCGGTCAGCGTTGATCCAAAAGGCTGGGCCAAGTTCGACTACGTAAAAATGCCCGAGTATCGGTGGGGCGTTTTGCTCGCGCCACAAGTCGAAGACCGTACCATTCCTTGTGGTGAGAATAGGGGCCAACTAGCTTGGCAGGAAGTTCCTGGTGAATATCGCAACCTAATGAAACGCCTGATCGTTATCCAAGGGGATACCGAACCTGGTTCAGTCGAACAGCAGCGCTTTCTGGGTTTAACAGCACCCTCGCTCTACGACATGCGCAATTTGTTTCAAGTAAACGTGGAAGAGGGAAGGCATTTATGGGCCATGGTCTATCTTCTGCAGAAATACTTTGGCCGCGATGGTCGCGAAGAGGCAGATGATATGTTGCGCCGGTCCTCCGGTTCTGAAGAAGCGCCGCGCATGCTTGGTGCATTTAACGAGGAAACGCCAGATTGGCTGTCGTTCTTCATGTTCACCTATTTCACGGATCGTGACGGCAAGATGCAACTGGAGTCATTGGCCCAATCAGGGTTTGATCCACTTAGCCGTACCTGCCGATTTATGTTGACGGAGGAAGCACACCACATGTTTGTCGGTGAAACTGGCGTCGGGCGTACGATTGAACGTACTTGTCAGGTCATGAATGAAAACGGCATCGTAGACCCATATGATACTAATAAGATCCGTGATTTGGGGGTAATCGATCTCCCCACCATTCAGAAAAAGCTAAACCTGCATTATACACTCAGCCTCGATCTGTTCGGACAGGAAGTGTCAACGAATGCGGCGAACGCATTCAATGCAGGTATCAAAGGGCGATATCAGGAAAATCGGATTGATGATGACCACCTTCTGACAAATGACAGCTACCTCGTCTGGGTTATGGAAGGGGGAAAGGCCGTGCAAAGAGAGGTACCCGCACTAACAGCAATCAACATGCGCCTTCGCGATGACTATACCCGCGATGCAGCGGGAGGCGTTGGACGCTGGAATAAGATCATCGCTAAATCGGGAATCGAATTCGAACTCAAGCTCCCACACGAAAGTTTCAACAGAAAAATTGGTGTTTTTGCCGGTCACAACTTCAATCCGGAAGGCACAATTGTCAGCGATATTGAGTATAATACCGAGCAATCCAATTGGCTACCAACGCGTGCGGACGGAGATTTCATCCAATCCCTCATGACATCCGTCACCGAGCCGGGCAAATATGCAGGCTGGATAAATCCTCCCAAAGTTGGGATCGACAATAAGCCCGGCGATTTTGAATACGTCAAATTACACATGGCCTGATCCAATACTGTGACGCAATTGTGCCAGACTCAATTTTGTCCGGTGCCCACACAACCAGCAACAGTTACCAATATGATTTGCAGAGGACTGATGTTCATCACGCGCTCACCACCCCGGGACACTTTAAAAGCACTATCTCGCGTGAGATTACTAGCGTAACAAGTCGCTGCATGAGATGTAGTGATACCAAGGCCGGTGTGCTGTACTCTTAAAAGCCATCACCCTGCCTATCACCAAATTGGCGAAGACACGCAAACAATGACCCAAGCCCTCAAACAACACCTAATTGACCCTGAGATTTGCATCAGGTGTCACACCTGCGAAATGACCTGTCCAATCGGAGCCATCCAGCATAACGACGACAATGTCGTCGTGGATCCCGACGCCTGTAACTTTTGCATGGACTGCATTCCTGTTTGCCCAACCGGATCGATTGACGAGTGGCGGGTCGTGGCGCAGCATTACAGTCTGGATGACCAGTTCGGGTGGGAAGAACTGCCAGAACAAGAGGCAATTAATACTCTATCGTCAGATGCTGGCGCCGAGGCTATGGATCCAGTAGTGGTCGCGCTCCTAAATGAGGCTCACAAAGGTGCTGGCGGCAAAAGCCGCGCACCAAAGAGCGCTGCAAAGCCTGCGATCAACATGTATACGATTAAAGCGCCTGCAACCGCGACGGTTCAGGGCAATTTTCGATTGACCGCCGAAGGTAGCGATACGGATACTCGCCACATCATTCTAAATTTTGAGGGTCAGACTTTTCCGGTTCTCGAGGGTCAGACCATTGGCATTATTCCTCCCGGAAGCGATACAGCAGGCAACGCTAACTTACCGCGCCTCTATTCCGTTTCAAGCCCAAGGGATGGTGAACGACCTAATTTTGGAAACGTCTCTCTGACGGTGAAACGAGAAACCCATGGACTTGCATCTAATTTCATCTGTGATCTGCGAGCGGGCGACACGGTTCAGGTTACCGGACCGTTTGGTTCAACTTTCTTGTTGCCTGAAGATCCTGATGCCCGACTTTTGATGATCTGCACCGGCACAGGCTCCGCGCCAATGCGTGCCTTTACCATGCGTCGCGAGCGTATCGTTGGCAAAAAACCTGGCGGCATGACTATGATTTTTGGTGCGCGCTCTCCAGAGGCGTTGCCATATTTTGGACCACTTAAGAAACTTCCCGTCGACCTTCTTCAAACTCACATGGTGTTTTCACGTCTCCCTGGTACTCCGAAAGAGTACGTGCAGGATCGAATGATGGTAGAGCGCAAATCGATAGCCGAACTTCTTACAGATAACAAAACCTACATCTATGTCTGTGGGTTGCGTGGTATGGAAGAAGGTGTAGAAAAAACTTTCAACAGTATCGCTGAGAGCGTTGGAACTTCTTGGGCTGAACTGCGCGATACCATGCTCGAAGAAGGCCGGTACCACGTGGAGACATATTGATCATGGGGGCGAACCAAACCCTTTTTCAACAAGCCGATTAAAACGTGAAAACAGAGTGAATTCAAGCGTCCACGATCCAGCGCCATCAATTGCTGTGCCGAATTCATCTGGTCAGACTGGGCTAGAATTCACCCAGGTTTCAGTTCTGGAACATCGAGTTAGCGTGTTTCGCTTCAACTCACCGCTTGTGTGCGTCCTTACAACTGTCAGAACATTTGAAAAGCAAGGCGTAATCGATAAAATCCAATCCGTTATTGAGCCGTTGATTATATAAAATAGAGCATAATATTGCAGAAACCTACCACGCGTACGCGCAAAAACAATTGAAAACCCAACAGTTTCAAGCTATTTTATGCATTATTATACATAATAGGCGTAGTGCCATGGCGGGAACAACCAATTTTAGAGGCAAAAGTCACCCGACAGGGCAATCAGGCTCCATGGATCGGGCCGTACAACAACTGATCATCCGGGTAGGTGGCCGGATTAGAGAAGCGCGTGAGCAAAAAGGAATTCCTCGCCGAGTACTATCCGAACGCTCGGGCGTGTCGCCAAGGTATCTGGCACAATTGGAGTCCGGTGCCGGGAATATCTCCATTGGATTGCTCGAAAGGGTCGCCCTCTCCCTAGACTACCAGATCGAGTGGTTCGTTGGAGAAGAAAATCCATCGAACTCAGACTCAGCAAAAGTGGCCAACCTCTTCAAAAACGCTGAAAAGGGTACACAGCAGGCTATTATGAATATGCTGAACCCATCTGAGCCAGGTTTACAAAAAGCCAATCGCCTTTGCCTTTTGGGATTGCGCGGAGCCGGTAAGTCTACGTTGGGAAAATTGGCCAGCGAACAGCTTGAAATGACATTTCTGGAACTCAATCGAGAGATTGAGGATCACAGCGGTATGCCGGTTTCTGAGGTGATGGCACTTTACGGGCAGGAAGGGTACCGCAAGCTTGAAAGCCAGGCACTGCAGCGAGTTGTAGCCACTCATGAATCGGTAATTTTGGCTGTGGCAGGCGGTATTGTAGCCGAACCAATGACCTACAATTTTTTGTTGGGCAATTTCCATACGATCTGGATCAAGGCCAGCCCAGAAGAACATATGCGCAGGGTAAAAGCTCAGGGAGATGATAGACCAATGGCCGGTAATCCTGAGGCGATGGACCAACTGCGCGCACTGCTTTCCAGCCGCGAGCCAATCTATGACCGCGCCCAAGCAAAGCTCGAGACCACCGGCCACAGATTGGATCAATCAATTAAAAACTTGGTACAACTGATCAAAGAACAAGGATTTCTGACTTAAACGCGGCTCGCAATAAATATTTGTCATAAACTTCAATTTAAATTTTTTGAGAAATGACAACACACTTTTGGCAAAATCTGATGGCGCTCTTACGATTTCATAGTTCGCGGTTGCCAGTGTCAGATTATCTTGAAAACCTTCAAAAGATGCACTGACTGACAGTTCAGATTTCCCGTATTTCATTGACTAATTAAAGACCCAAACATGCTGAAAGATTTAACAGTATTAGTTTTCGACAAGTCTGAGCCATTCTAACCCACTCATCATATCATTTTTGAACCTAGCTGGAAGGGGTATTCAGATAGATCAGGCTGTTACGCTGCACTTCTGCCGTCGTTCCGGTGCGGGAAGGATAGAGATGCGCGTGTTGATAGTTTTTTGCTGGGAAAGAAGCAGGGGATGGTGCGCCTTAATGAATTGATGGGACTCACTGTTAAGATTAGTTAAGAGGAAAAATGATTTATGCCCATAGATTTCTAGACGACTACTATGACTTTGAGTGGAGCAAGATATGTCGAACGTGCTGCAATTAGGATGGGCATTGATCGATGCACGATGACCACTTGCTGAAATATGAACTGGCTCGTGCGGCTACGGCTGTTGTGATAAATCCTGATACAAAACTTGTCCTGATTAGACCCACTGGACGACGAATATGCGATGACTTTGTCTTATATGGAAACGGTGGCCAGTCCCGTTTAGGTGCTTTTAAATCAAGCGGCAGTAGAGCCTGAGACGTTGGCGCGTGTGTCATCTCTGTTCTCTACAACCGAGTCAATTTTGGAGATGCTGGACAATATGGCTGCGCGTGAGTCGGTAAACTTAGCTGGCTCACTGGTTGACGCAGAAGTGCCGGTGATGTCATGGCCGATATTTACGCAAATGATCTGGAGCTACACCGCACAAAGTGTTCACGCAATGACATGGCAGAAGTGAATGATCAGAGTAAGGCCATCTGTTATGTAGGCCCGCAGAATGTAGGGCAGCGAGTTTATTCGCTGCCACTATTTTATTTGAGGCCGCAGCAGCGAAAAATGACCCACGAGAAACGGCTGACCCGACGAACAACTGACCAACTAACTGGTCGGCTTGGCGAAACAAAGAAACAGATATTCTGTTCCCTCAATAAATTAAATAAGTCATGTTGTTTATGTTATACAGAAATTCCAGAATATACGCTCACCAAAAATTTCAATATGTGCGTTACCAACGCGTTTCCGTTTGATCAATTTTCAAACAGTCACAAATTGCTTTTCTATCCCAGATAGTCTCGTAATAGTGCCGGCGGAGCGTCTAGTAAGCTATCTGTCTCCTGTGGGGCATGGGCCACACCATCGACAACTATAATAGTCTCATGCGCAATACGGCGAGCATCCTCTGGATCATGACTGACCATCAAAAGGGTAGCACCGGTCTCATAAAGCAACTCTGAAACCAATTTTAGCATTCCAGTTTTTAAAGCAGGTCCAAGTGCGGAGAAAGGCTCATCCAGCAAAACCAAAGGACGATTTTGAACCAGCACACGGGCCAAAGCGACCCGGCTTTGCTGACCACCTGAAAGCGATGCTGGTTTGCGGTTCCCGAAACCATCCAAGCCCACGCGCTCCATGGCCTGCATCACCCTGTTTTCCTCGGCTGTGCTGAGCCGAAGATCTGGCCGTAACCCCAAACCAATATTTTGAGCAGTACTCAGATGCGGGAAGAGGTTATTGTCTTGGAATAACATCGCCACAGGACGACTGCCTGGCGCGACATGTGTGATATCCTGATCTTGCCAGATCACGCTACCTTCGGCAGGCGTTATGAAACCTGCAATCGCTGCTAGTAGTGTAGATTTCCCCGCACCGGACGGTCCAATCACCGCAACGCGTGTGCCTTGTGACACTGAAAGTGTTGCGCTCAAAACAAATTGGCTCTGCTGAATTCTAAGGTCTTCGAGTCTGAGCACGTTCACGCCCTCCCGAGTCCATCAAGAAAAAGAGTCCAAAGCTCATCATCAACAAAAGAACTGCAGCGCTAGCTGCTGCTTGCATCTGATAGGCCCCCATAAGACGGAACATCTGCAAGGGTAATGTCGCATTCTGGGAATCGGCAAACAGCACAACAACACCCAGATCACCCATCGACATCGCTGCTGTCAAACCGCATGCAAACCCAAGACTGGAACGCAGGCGGGGCAATAACACTAGCCACATCCAGGTTAATCCCGAGATATTCAAAGACGCGCTCAACTGCCAATATCCCTGAACGACATCGCGCACAGCCGGCACCAAAACGCGTAGGGCAAAAGGTAGAGCCATAATTGCGTTCACGACAGCGGTAACCGGAAAAGCGAGTAAAAATGGGTCAGCTATCCGATAAATAATGATGAAAAGACCTGTTCCAATTACAAGCGGTGATGCTGCCATTCCAAGCAGACCCACAGCTTCAAGGTTACCGCGTCCAATAGACGATGTCACTGCTATTGGAATAGCCAAGCACACCATGAGCACTGTGGACCCAAGCGAAACAATTAGTGAAACACCCGCCGCACACCAAACAGAACTGGGCAGATGCGCAAATCCGGGAATACCTTCAACGAAAACAAGTGTAATCGGAAGAACTAAAAACAGAGTAGCGACTGAAAGCCAAACGACGTCCACCAATTGCAACCCAAGGCCTCGCGCGTCCCAACGCTGCACCAGGCGATCCATCCCTGTTCCGAAACTGTCATGACCTGACAGCCGTAGGGCTAAAACCGCTGCAGTACCAACCAGAACAATCTGCACACAAGATAACAGCGCGGCACGACCCAGATCAAAATCGAACCGAAACGCCTGATAGATAGCAAGTTCAACAGTGGTCGCCTTTGGTCCCCCCCCAAGAGTCAGTGCCACCGCGAAGCTCGAAAGGCAGATGGCAAATATCACCGAAGCTGCACCCGGCGCGACTCGTGCGAGCATCGGACGCTCAAGAACACGGTAAATATCTCGCGGCCGGAGACTTAATTGCGCTGCCAAACGAAAACGCTCAGCAGGAATATCTTGCCAACCCTGTAGGATTAAACGCGTAGCAAGCGGCAGATTAAAAAACACATGCGCCAGCACTACGCCGTGAAGTCCGTAAATCTGCACTTCAGGTAGGCCTAACCAGCGCAGCGAAGTGTTAACCAACCCAGCATGACCAAACACGGCCAATAATCCAAAAACTGCGACAATAACAGGAAGAATAAACGGTGCCCCTAGAAGAATGATCAAAAGCCGCCGCCCAAGAAAACGCCGCCGTGCTAATGCACGCGCTACAGGGATAGCCAGAACCACGCTCAGCATCGCAGACAAAAGTGCCTGCCATAGTGTGAACCAGATGGCTGCCCAATCAGCAGGTCCGAGGCCCCGCCCAGCCTCCGATTTGAGCACAACTACCATCAAAGTGCCCAGCACTATGCTTGCTACAATAGTCGCAGCAAGCGCACCGGGCCAGCGCTTTACTGTGACAGAATTGTCAGCCATTCCGCTAAAGCCTCATCTCGCACCGAAGGAACATCAGCAGGTGCGATAAGACGGGCCTGCTCCGGCCCAATTGGCTTTGCAAACCCATCCGGCAAACCACCGGACGGAACCACTGCTGGGTACATCCAGTTAGTTGTTGGAATTATTGACTGAAACGCATCAGAAACCATGAAGTCTAAAAATCTGTCCGCCAAGTCTGGTTGATCTGTTTTCGCGAGCTTGCCCGCGACTTCAATCTGCATGTAGTGACTTGGGAACATCGCAGCGGATTTGCTTTGATCCTCTTCCGCCACAATATGGTAACTAGGCGAGGTCGTATAGCTTAGTACCATGTCTGCCTCGCCGTCCAAGAAAAGGCCGTAGGCTTCAGACCAACCTTTGGTGACAGTCACTATGTTGTCGGACAGACCTGCCCATATGGCGGGAGATCCCTCGCCATATTGCTCTTTCACCCAAAGCAGCAAGCCCAAGCCCGGAGTTGAACTGCGCGGGTCCTGTATCACAATCCTGAGATCGGAAGTGGCGAGGGCTTCAAAACTGTCAGGTGCGGAATTTAATTTGGTGTTGTCGTAAATGAAAGCAAAGTAGCCCCAGTCAAAAGGAAGAAAATTTTCATCTTCCCAGGCTCCAGCTTCGCCAAATGGATTTGGGATATCTACACCTATGGATCGACCATGGGGCTCAAAAAGGCCAGTTCCAGCGGCAGCCGCGATTAGGTTAGTGTCTAACCCCAAAACGATGTCCGCGTCCGAACGAGCACCCTCTAGTTTGATTCGAGCAAGCAGCGCTGCTCCATCGCCCACGCCAACAAACTTCAAATCGCACTGGCATGTTTCTTCAAAGACTTTTTCAACCACTGGGCCAGGGCCCCAGTCGGAAACAAAACTGTCGTACGTGTAAACAGTAAGCACCGGCGTTTCGGCGATTGCGGCGGTTGCGGTAAACAGCCCCGCAAAAAGTTTAAAGAATTTCATTGCATCCTCCTTGTTTCACATTTCTCGGGGCAAGGTGGAGCCAGTCCATACCTTTCCTCCGCCGGTATTAACCGGGTCAGGTTCTACGGGTTCGCATACGGCATCTCAGCTGTGTCTCACAGCACCCCGAGGTAGGACGTGGTCTAGAGAAATAAAAGCAGACAGGCAAGAGGCTTTAGGAGGGGCAAGAACTGACTTTGGTTCGAACCGCCTTAGAGATTTTGATAAAGTTAGCAGAACTCAGGTTTAGCCTTTATTCCAGCGACCCGGCATTCTGCTATCTGGGGACGGCGCACGTATCTGGCTTAGATGCTTGAGTGGGCCAGACATGGCCCTACCGAACGGACTTTGTCGAAACTGTGCCTTAACTTTTTCGAACTGCATCACGTCTTCGATGCGGCGATCTAAAAAAGCCCAAGTTGCTTGACCATCGTCGCTATCATCACCAAGCCAGTAAAGAACTGTGGCGCCGTAAACGCCACTGAGAGTGAACCTCTTAGTGTACCAATTGAAGTCATCTGAGGTGTCTCCAATTGCAGTCCAGATCGCATCTGCCGTGCCCCAGATCAGTTCGGCACCCGTTGAAGCATATTGAGGCAATGCAAAAAGGGTCGTGCCACGACGTACTACGTCTCGATCGCCACAGGTTGACAGCCGGAGTCTGACGGCATGTGTGATTTTTTCCCGTATTTTTAACGTGCTAAGATCTGTGCTTGCCAGCTGCCTCAACATTTCAGCGTCACCACGTCGATGAGACTCCACTGCCAAATCAAATGCTCCACGTGGGAAAAGAGCCTGCGCCATAAATGGGTCCGCATCGCAATCCGATACGGCCGCGCTGAATGTGGCGTCTGACCAGCCATCAAACGGTACGTGCATTTCCGCAGCGTTTAATAGCTGGGTTTTAAGATCATCGCTTGAGGCATCATTCATGGTACGCTCCTTTGCAGCATCCATACTAGACTCAACTTAAAGGCTTTGCTATAGGACGGGTTCCTGCAAATCCTTGCAACTCAACTTAGAAAGGTGGTGAAAACCACATGCAGGTTAGTGTTCGAGATAATAACGTCGATCAGGCACTTCGTGCCCTGAAGAAAAAGCTACAGCGTGAAGGTGTCTTTCGTGAAATGAAGCTCAAGCAACATTTCGAGAAGCCCTCTGAGAAAAAAGCGCGCGAGAAAGCTGAAGCAATCCGCCGTGCCCGTAAACTGGCGCGTAAGAAAGCACAGCGCGAGGGTATGATGTAAGCAAACTTTTGCTTTGAACACCAAAATAGACTACCCCCGTGGCTCAGCCTCGGGGGTTTGTCGTTTTCAGTGGACGCAAAATTTACCCCACCAAATCTCGAGCGAATTCTCTTTATTAGTCAAAATTGAGCCCTACGCCAAAGACACGGCCCACCATTGATTAAGTGTCACATACAATAAATGGTACCGGCCCTAATCCGTGGAGTTATTGATTTAATAAATTCGCATAAACTTTCTATCACATTTTTCACACATGCCTTCGAGTAAACTAAGGCCCAAAGACAGTCGCCACAATAGTCGCGTCGGGCGCCTTAATCTGTTACAGAACTCGCAATATTCCAATTTTAGTTATTTTCAGCTGCGAGCGGCACTTTATGTCCCACAACAGTTCATATTTAAATAATATTTAGAAAAATAGAAATGCTGGGCATGGACTACCAACAAAAAATATCAGCAGGATGGTCTATTGGGTACCGGCTTGTCATGAAAAGAGGACATTGCAAGCAAGCGTCCAGCACGACTTAAGCAAATCTTTGGACCAGGCAACGCAATTGGTATGCTGATCATTGAGTTTCAAAAGATCACATCCTTAAGCACTTTCCAATTCAGGACGTATGATAATTCGTATCCAAAATGGGTAGCTCAACGGCACAGCTCGTCAGACCCAGTCCAGCTGGCATCTGATACTAAAATTACAAGCGTACTACGCAACCACGGTCATTAACTAGTAGGATAACTTGAAATCACCAGCTCTTAGCCATAGCTTTCAAAAGTTAGAAAATGTTTAATACATCCTCCGCGAACGCTGTATCGTATGAGCTCATATATCGAATAATGGCGTGCAACCTCAAATCTCAATTCTTGATATTTTACCCTCTGAAGTTTAGCAAAAAATCAAATAGGTAAGTACTCTTAATGTTCAGCAAGGCACACAGATGACCAACTCTTATAAACCCCCAAAAATCTGGAAATGGGAAAGCAAAAGCGGCGGACGGTTCGCCAATATCAATAGGCCGGTCGCGGGCTCAACGCATGACAAGGCCCTTCCAGTCGGTGAGCACCCTTACCAGCTTCACTCATTGGCCACACCTAACGGCGTAAAAGTAACCATTCTTTTCGAAGAACTTTTAGAGGCTGGTTATACCAAAGCGGAATACGATGCTTGGCTGATCAATATTGGTAACGGTGATCAGTTCAGTTCAGGCTTTGTTGAAATAAACCCAAACTCAAAAATACCAGCACTTATTGATCGCAGCGGCGACGCACCTGTGCGGATATTTGAGTCAGCGGCGATCATGATGCATCTGGCTGAAACATTCGATGCGTTCCTTGGCTCGCAGGAGAAGCGTCCGGAGTTGCTCAGCTGGCTATTTTGGCAAATGGGCAGTGCTCCATTCCTTGGAGGAGGCTTTGGCCATTTCTACGCCTACGCACCTGAGAAATGGCAGTATCCAATTGACCGTTACTCAATGGAGACGAAACGCCTACTCGACGTTTTAAATCAGCATCTATCTAACAACCAATTCATAATTGGCGATGACTACACCATTGCTGACATGGCAATTTGGGCTTGGTTTGGTCAGCTTGTCCTGGGTCGGCTGTATGACGCCGCAGAATTTCTAGACGTTGAAAGCTACCAGCACGCTTTACGTTGGGCAAAAGAGATTGACGCTCGTCCTGCAGTCAAACGTGGGCGAATGGTCAACCGAGCTTCAGGCGATCTAAAAACACAATTACATGAACGTCATAGCAGTCTCGATTTTGAAACTCAGACTCAGGACAAAATAGCATTGAAGTCCAAAACGGGAGATTAATCTTCCTTGCGTTGTGAATGCAGCGC
>ERZ1046876.35-NODE-35-length-111925-cov-9.745696_pt1 | contig 111925 bp, 124 predicted proteins | sample MGYA00383094_ERZ1046876 | MGnify/ENA primary metagenome ERZ1046876 (study PRJEB29581, sample SAMEA5548364) | metagenome | biome: marine; feature: coastal; material: water | depth 50 m | study: Short-term variability in the microbial, nano- and picoplankton...
ATCCGATGTTCAAAATGAGGGGGCGCCCGCTACGCAGTTACCACCCTATAAAATGATTGGGGAGAGACTACTCTTCAGCCTTCTCTCAACATGTCTCTAGTTACCGCCAGAATGATTCTGCAACTTGATGAGTGTTTAACTCGCTCTCTATCACTTGATCGTTGAGCCTCTACTACCGAGATCTTGTTCGCACTATGTTCCTAGATCCATTGTTATGCGACAAAGGAAGGCCTTGCTTCTTACAGCTCACCTCCAGGAATCATACCTATAGTTCTATGTATAGGATTGGCAGACATGTACCACATGATGGATTGTATCCATATCGCTGTCCTTCAGCTAGCCTCAATCACTTGATCGTCGACCCCTTGCCGCAGCAAGGTCATGTGTGCTAGTGTCGCTAAGGTTGCGACTTCTACTAGCGTCCCACCATCGCTTCCGTCGAGGCGATGGTTGTGAAAATAAAATGTTAAAGAACGATTGGCTGACTCATCAGCCGTTTGATATATTATAAGGTCTAAGCTACTTGTTGGCAACTTTGTTTTGAAAATAAATTCTCAAACAATATTTTCTTACCACTGCAACGAGTGTAAAGATTACCCATAATAGTACAGATGACTGCAATACTGTGAGCTGTTGCTCGAATATTATCCACATTGCCAATAGGTTCAATGGAAAGTTTATGACTGTTCCAATGATTGTATCGCTGATTGCTTCTCTTAATGCTTCTCTGTCTAGCTTGCATTTCATCGATGGGTGATAGTCGCACTAACTATTGTGCTCTTCATCTGGGATAACTTGCATCGCGATTTCATCTAAAATTCGTTCTAGCTTAAGAATATTGTCTGCTAGACCATTAGTTACGCTCTCGATGTTTTCGACTCTAGAGGTGAGCTCTACAATCATGTCTTTAAGCTCTTGTTCCATAAAAGTTTTTCCTTTGATGATGTCTACGCTTGAATCTATTCTTATTATGATGCTCGATCAATAAGCATACTTCATCTTGGTTCATGTTACGCTTAGTTATCACTCTCACGTCACCTTGCTTGTTGGTCTCGCTCACTTCAATGAGAAACTCTTCAACACCATCCGCATGTTGACCGACGTTACCACCAGTTACGATTAGATCATAACCACTCACGAGCTTGCCTGTAGCAATACACCCTGTATTTGGTGCAGTCATTGGATAGAAGGTGAGGTTCGCGAAGGATTCTATATTTTTATTGTTCTTCATATATTTCTTTAAGGTAGTTTAATATTTTACTCAGATTGTGAGCCTCTAATAGCTCTCGGTTTTTGATTTTGTTTTGCTTGAAAAATATCAACGATGCGATTGACATGTTGATTTCCTCGAGCAAGTCCATTGCATTGCTGTTATGTTCTGCTTCATCAGACAGTTGTTGATATATACTGCTGTTGATAAATTGTTTGACGTGTTCTGTTATATTCATTTAGCTATAACGATGAATGATGTTAAGACAAATTCAATAATTTGATAGCCAATGAACATTAGTATCACTGCTATAGCTGTCGTTCGAACTTGAGTTGGCATCATGTTCCAGCCGAAGAACAACATCACTGTTGCCATAAAAACTGCGAAGCATACTGCCAAGTTACCTATTTCTATTTGTGTCATAATTATATTATATGAATGTTACTCAATTTGAGCAACAATTATTTGATGTCAACTAACAACTCATTGACTGCTTTACGCTTCTTAGTCGCTTGCAAGCCATTCAAGTTGCTGATGAACCGGCGTCCTGTGTTTGCATTGTTGCGAACACTCCGGTGATCTAGATACTCGGTAACGGCATTGAACATATCATAACGAGTCTTGCCCTCATTACCCATACCCTCATTGAACAACTCAACAAGCTGGTCAACTTTGTTATCAAGCCTGGTCACACTACGCTGGGAAATTTTCTTCTTCTCCTTGGGATCCTGCTCTTTGAAATCGACAAAGAATCTCTTGGCGTATTTTGCTGCCTGGTCCATAGTCATTTTAACACTCACAAGTTTGCCAATATCCTTGGCGAAAACACTTGAATCTTCGATACTCTGCTTGAAGGCTGTGATGGCTAACTCAAGACTCTTGTCCCAGGTTGGTGTGTGCTTGACGCCAATACCGTTCTTGTTAGCAGCAGATCTCAAACTGGACATCATGTTGTTACATATCACGCGATGATTGTAACTGAAGTAACTGTTACGTTGCATGCCATTGTGATATGATAGCATGATCACGCGACGTTGAAATGCATCATCACGCACCTTGAAGTCATCTCCTAATCTAGCACTGACCCAGCACGCTTTACCATGACTCAACACTCCTGCACTCTCATATGTAGCGTTAGTTTTCTTGACCACATCATGGAATGGTTCAAACATGGTGTGGTTGTCCACGATTTGATATCGGCTACCACATGTACCGAGTACAAAATCGTTGTCTGTACGACGTAGAAGATACTTACCTGTCACTACATTACCTTCTGGTGTGTGCATTGGTACCTTCTCAACATTAAAATTTAACTCTGCTCGCTCAAGTACATTGTCGAGGCTCTGCTCTCCGGTCAAATCAACGCCGGCTCTCTCATCTAAACTTGTTAATTTACTTATCATATATCTATTATCGTGTTTATCGTTATATTGTGCAACTAAAATTTAAAAAAGTATGGATGCTCGAACCACTCATCATAGGGTTGGAATCTAGACGTGCAGTACATTCCCTTTGTGTCATAATTACTATCACTCAACATGTACCCTAACGGTTTAATTCTCTTGCACATTTCCTTCATATACTCCTGCTTGTGTGTGACTAAATAAAAGTCTCCCTGATCATTAACACCATCAACAATATTGGTTGAGTATTCTTCTATGATACTTCTAACTGGATCAGACATGACCACCGGCAGCGGCTATTGCTTGTGTTAAAGCGAGCTCTACAAACTCACGTTGCTTCATCCCGGTTAGTTCAAGTGCATTTTTGAGAGGCTCCTTCAAGTCTAAGTTGACAATCAACGAGAAATACCGTTCATCGCGAGAGACATGCCGTTTGCGTTTAAGACCTTTAAACAGATCTACATCCACATCTAATTTATCAATAGCCTCCTCACTAACTGAAGTTAGTTTGGTGTAAGCCCATCCTCTTGTTCCATCCCGACTAACCTCCAGCCCAAAACGCTCTGCAGCTTCCTTGAACCGTTTATTGTGATATTGACCACCACTACAATCTCTTACCTTCTGGACACTTGCATTCCATAAATGTGCCATTTCATGCAATAGTGTCTCGAGTAAACCTCGTGGACCTCTACTGAGATACTCAGCACTAAGATTGATCTCCGGCACCGCATCCCCTGATAGTCTATCACTCCAGAAGCCATTACCAAACCAACCGTAAGCGTTACGCCTACCACTCTCTTGAATGGTGATAACTACCTTAGGTAATTTCCCTTCCGCGAACACTTGATTGAATATATCAAACGCACGGTACAATTCACTGTATAATTCTTGGCTTCTAGATGCAGGGCTCTTAATATACCTGCCAGTGGCTTTATCACGATATTGTTTTGTCTTCATTTAATTATTATAGGTTAATCAGGTTTAATGCGCAACTAAAATCCAATATCAAATCCATCTCGTTTGAATATATTAATTTTACCATCATGTTTTTTGTGTTCTTTGATATAATGTTTGGTTGTGCCTACTCTAAAATCTTTCGCGCGCGTCATGTATTCATCTCGTTGATCCTCTCTCTTCTTAAGCACTTTGAGGTCATTATGATAGTTACCATGTCTCCACTCTTGCGTTGCACACGATGAGAGTGATATCATCAGGCACATGGCTATTCTTGAAAGTGTACCCATCCTACTTCCTTGCTCTTATTGATGCCGAGTCTCGGATATATTCTTCCATTCGCACTTGTTGTTGCTGTATATGTCGCATGACCATCACTATCATTAGTTAATTCTATAATACTACCTTTGTGCCAGCTTCCAGCGAATCTAAAATGTACAATGTCACCTATTTTGTACTTGTGTTCAGTTGGTATCTGTTTTTTCTTTCCCATTGATATATTCTAATAAATTCTCAACTTCACGTATGCTTATATTAGCGTTATGAATATCTGGACCCTCAGCAAGCATCAAAATCTCCTCCGGTTCTCCATTAACTATTCTCAACTTATCTTTCGCTAATTTTATAACATTGTTGAGTGCTGTAATTGTGGTGTGGTTTACCAATTTCTCCCGATAAGGGTTACCAAACGGGAACATCAAATCATCTTTTATGCTCATATGATATTATAATATGTTTTTACTCATGAGTGCAACTAAAATGTTTCACTCTTCTTGGTCATCAGTTAACTTTTTTCTATACCGGTTGTTCTTCACATTCTTAGTGATATAGGCTACCGCTAGCTCAACTCTCTTTTCTAAATTCTTACCGGTCGGCCATTTACCTTTCTTGAGAAAGTAACTGTCGAGACCAACACTAAGCATATTGTCATATTTTAGTGTATCGTTCTCTGTCTTGATTATGATCGTCATGCCATCATCAAAATGAACAGAGTATCTTGGTCTGGCTTTCGTTCCACCGTTCAATAAACTACCAATAGGTTTCATAATATCTTATTCAAATGTTCAACTCCTCTCCCATGGGAATACGATCCACTTATCTTGATCAACCTCTTCATAGAAGTATGTAGGTTTGTGTTTGGTTTCTGGTTTTATAACTAGAGACATTGTTACAATATTACCTCCAATTATCTGCTTTATGTATTGTTCAGCATACTCAAACGTACCACCTTTATCAGATATATCATCTACAATGAGTACAAAATCATCAGGTCCATGCTTTTTAATGTTGGTTGGTATACGTTGATACATCTCGTATGCACCGGGGGTCTCCTTACCGTCTGCTTGTTTCTCATAGCTGGAAACACCTAGACTGTAAACATGTCTCACGCCTAATCTGTTAGCCATAATAGTTGCTGGTACGAGACCACCTCTCGCTAGCGCTATTATCTTAGTTGGCAATGGGTGGTTGTAATTGTGTGACAAATATTCACATGCTTTATTTACATGTCGCCAACCATAATTACGCTTCTTACTCTTCCAAATCTTGATCCAACTCATCGTTTATTTCAACAAGTGCGTCAACTGCTTCACCCAATGACTCGAGCGCCTCTTCTCCCAACCCAGTGTACTCTTCAAATTCATACTCCAATTTCTTGTATAGTAGTTCTATCTCTGTTATTATCTTTGCTATGGGTCGCGGCATATTGTTATTTATGCTCGTTACCATCAAATTCAGTAAAAAAATTCAACTGATCTTCATTGTGTGTCGTGATGGTCACAACACTATCAAAAACATCATCCCATATCGCATTTGCTACCATTTGCTTAGCAGCGTCGCTATCTAAATTCAGTTGCGGTCGGTTGCGAGTTACTTGTTCTAGGGATTTGATAATTTTGTAGATTATGTCTCTTTTCATAAATTATTTACTCTCAGCAGCAATACGTAACTTCTCTGAATCCTCTAATTTAGGTCCAGTGTAGTAACTAGCAGATGATCCACGACCGATCTTTTTAACTTTACCCATCGCGATGAGATCACGTACTCTACTATATGTCTTGTTATAGTTGAACTCAAGCACAGCTGACAACTCAGTCATACCAATACCATTACCACCTGCGTTGATAACCCTATCAATTAGATCATCATACTCATCTTGTTTGCGATTCTTCTTACTAGGGACTTTGGTTGGTTCTTCTTCACGTATAACCTGAGCGTTAAAATCATAACCTTCACGACCGATAATACATTCAAGCTCGTTAAGAGGACCGAAGCGATTCTTCTCGAAGTAGATCACACGAGCGCCCTCATCATCAACATCAGTAACACGATCGATCTTGATGTTAGCATCAACAGTATGAGGTACAATAGTGCCTCCCTTGAGATCACCACTCTTTGTCAAATGCATGATGAAAACTACGCAACACTCTGTCTCTTTAGCTTTCTTGGTCAAATGTTGTACAGCATATTTCTCTAGAGCGCGACTGTTGAGCTTCTTCTTAGTTGTTAGTGCCTGAAATGAATCGATCACAATCAAGTCTAACTCTTCCATATGCTTACAGATGGTATCAATATCAGTCTCATTTGCGATGCTGATCTGATCAGCCTTGACGCGATTAGCGGTATATGCTAATTGGTAAATACTCTCTTCACCACTAAAGTAACCAGTCTTGTAACCGTTCTTGGTCATACCATTCAACAACTGTAACATGAACGTAGTCTTACCACAACCTGCTTTAGCGGTCAATGTCATTGCACCACCTGGAAGTATACCTTCATCAAATAGTGAGTCAATCTTAGAGATTCCAGTCTTGAGCCGGCGTGAGAAAATGTCTGGTACTTTGATGTCACAGACGCGAGTCAGTTTGGTTGCGTTTAGTTTTAGATCCATATCGTTTAATTGTTGATTGTTAAATTCTTACTATACAATCATTATACGGTATATTATTCATTTGCGCAACTTTGTTCATCATCGTCGCATTCTTTCTCAATAGGATAATCCATTGTTTGCCGAATGGTACCTTCAATCAAGCTATAATCACTACTCAGTGATTGACTGACTGTCGACCAGTCGATATCGTCATAGTTGTCGCGGAAATCACGACTGAAACAACTTCTCGGAGAACTTCCTTTACTCATGTTTATATTATAGACCACATAACGTTAATTGTCAACGTTTTTTCTCTCTAGGTACTCAGTAGCTAATCGCTCTGCTTCTATTGTTACCTTTTTGAGTATTCTAGGATGATTCCGCTCTATTAACATCGTGATGTATTGATTCTTTAATAGTGTTTTAATATCTTCTTGTGTGTAATTTATCTTGGGATTGTTCATAAGTTGTATAAATAATTATAACATGGAAACGTTTAAGCAGTATATAATTGAGGAGATGGATGGGGATGTGTCTGTAGGCTTCAGATCATCTCGAACTGGAGAGTTCTCGCACAACAAAGCAGAGAGAGAAATCAAGCCAATATTGCATGATGCTGAGAGATTGTTGAGACGTAAAGGTAGAATGTCTCCAGAGCAATTACAAATTAAAGCACAAGTGTTATTATCTAGTCTAGTCGACACATATGAAGACATGGGAGACGAAGTCACGGACCTTAAAGCTCGTATTGCTGATAAGTACACACAAATAAAACAATTGCTACAGTCAAGAGAGCATACAGTCGAAGATTGCGTTCAGATGTTGGAGCAAGTTTGTGACTTGCTTCGCGGATGAATCTGGTAATTGACGGTAACTTAACATATCCACCTAGTGAGATTTCATGTGTGCGTGACATAACGTTGTATAGTACTGTGTGGGGAGAGTTTACAGTGTTAGTTGAGATTGAAAGAGAGTTTAGAGATCATTTGTGGTATCACTTGAAGAGTTATGGTGCTTATGATTATATCGAGGCGATTGTACCACCTGGGAGAGAGCCTGGTTTTCGTATAAGTGATCAACCAAAAAGTAATTTGTTAGTTGAGAGGATTACGTGTGAGAATCTACCTAGTATTATTTCAACTCTCCGGAGGTTTGGTTAGCAGCTGATACAATCTTAGATTGTTGTACATTCTGCCTGGACTGACGCACCCTTTCCATATACTTGCGGTGGTTCTCTAATCTGGCTCTCGCTCGATCAGCTTCTTCCCATGCAGCCATCACTGCATGGTCCTTGAGAGGGCTTCTGTCACCATAAATTGTTTGCTTATCATTTGTAGTCGCTATACCATCAATCGCGACAGACTCTGGTTTGCTGTCAATGGTACTCAAGCTCGTAGAATTGTCCGGGTGCTTGCTGTTTTGTTGCTTCAAAGCAGCTGCAATAGCAACAGCATCATATTGACTGTGAGTAGGTTGTTTGGCTGCCGGTTGCTGGTCAGTAGAAGTTGGTGTCAATTTGTAGTAGTAAAAGTTAGGCGTCACATGCACTTTACGTAAGCTGTCGTGATTAGTCGTCAGGTCATCTTGGGTTTTTATTGAGTCCCATAACGACTTGATCATATTCGCCTGTACGTTATTGACGGTTAGTAATGTAGTGATAGCTACTGTAGTTAATTTCATGTTAATCTTTTCTAATTCCGGGTAATACTTCTAATGTGTCTAGTCGGGTCATTGCTCGCTCATAACGTTTCTCGTAATCCACAACGTGATGAGCTCTGGATACTGCCTCTAAATTCTCTGCTTGAGTTCTAGCGACGTCTGCTTCAGCTTGCAACGCCCGCTCCCGTGCTGCCAACACATCAAACTCATCGATCGACTGACCAAATATAATACTCTCACGAGTTACATATCTACTACTCTCCCGACGTTTTACATTCCGGTCTAGTTCACGGTCTCTAGCTTGCTCATTCGCGGAAAGCATATTTTCACGCTCTTTTAGTATTTCTTTAGCAGCAGATCCCTCGACATATTGACCGTTGCTAGGGTTATATACAATTGTTCTACTGTTACAACCTACATTCATCGAGGCTAGTAATGCGGTAACAGTACTGATAATTTTTGCTTTTGTATTCATTTGTTTAATATATTTAAGTATACGGATATTCGATGATCGCGCAACTCTTGTTCCGGATCATGAAAATACTCGCGTTCTGTATGAAACACAACGGCGAGTATTGTTATGCCTAATGTTAGAATGATTATCAAACTTAAGGCTGAGTTAATTGAGTTGTATTCTGGTTGCATACCTAATTATATGCAAATAGTTACAACTGCGCAACTTTATTCATCAAAAACGTCATATTCGAACTGACCGTCATCTGGTTCAGTTTTCTCGAATATGACGTCATTTGATTGCAAACAGCCAGACCTTAGAGCTGAAACTAAAATGGTTAGTTCTGTTTGATTGAGATAAAGAGCACCAGTATCATGTCCGTCGATGCATAGGTGAGCGTGTGCGCAACCATGGTCAGTATGTGACCTTACATCAAGCTTTACTGAGTGCATAGTTCCTTACGCGGCCGTAGCTTTTTTTCTGGAACGCTTTGCTTTAGCTCCAGTCTTAGCTTTTGGCTTCTCCTCTTCAACCGGTTGTTCTTCGGTTGCTTGTGATACTGCTTTATCAAAAGCAGCTTCAATCTCAGCTAGCTTTTCTTCGTCAGCATCAGAGATGATTTGATTAGCATCGCGTAAAGCTACTTGCTGTACAACATTGATTGTTTGATTCATCGTCAAGCTATTCAAGATGTTGTTCGCAACAAAGTTTACAAGCTCTCGCTTTTTTTGCTCAGCCGCGGTCAAGGCGTTAGGTGTTTGTGTTTCAGTTTCTGCTGTATTGCTCATATAATATAATTATGTTGTTGGTTTAAAAATTCAACGGTGTTTAGTCAAAAAAATCAATCTTTCTCTGGTTCAATTAGGTATTCACCTATATTTTCACTCAAAACCTTTGCTGCAGCAATGATCGCAGCTTTTTGTTCTGGGTCGGTTTCTTCTCGAGAGGTTTCATATACATCTAGAACAAGATCATGTGTTATTTTATTCTTGACAACTCCAGTTGTTGATTCGTCTGTATCCATATGTTTTTGCATCATCCGGTGGTGATTTCTTTAATACTATTTTGTTTGGTTGTAATTTGCTGTTTTATTTCAACGATCCTTACATCTAATATAGTAACATCACTCTCCAATTGCAACCTTTTCTGTTGTATCTCGAGTACCTCCACGTGTGTATCTGCAATCCTCTCAATATTCGCGATTTTGTCACCTAGTCGGTTTCTGTCAATAGCTTCAAGCTTCGCGAGCTCAACCTTATATTGCGTCTCTTTAGTTAGATACTCTACTGCCTTTTCATTGGTACGGCTTCTATCTCGTTGTAAATCATCACGCTTCTTCTCTAGATTAGCCAACTCTTTGGTTTGCTTTGTAATTTCAAGTTGTCGTCTCAGCTGTTGTACCCGAATTTGATCCTCCGCGCGAACTTGATTATACAAGGCATCTGTCTCACTTGAACCAGGCTTTGATTGTAATTCTCTTCGAACATTGTCATAAGCTGACTTAGCGTGATCGGTTACAGTACTGACACATCCAATGTTTAACATGGAGGACGCTGCTAGTATGCTAGTTATGTATAGTTGTATTTTATTCATTTGATAATAGTCGGGTTATAATATTGTTCCCTTTATTATCTAAGATTGCGTTGCTTGTGGCAACTTTTAAACTGCTCCGCCGCCTTTTGACTTCCAAGCAGCTAAGTTTTGACGTGCTTGATCTTGATCACCCATGTCCTGGTCAGATTTGACCTTTTGTACATCCATACCTTTTTTTAATTTGAGTTGTGCTTGTTGTAAAATATTCCGGAACCGCTCTGCGCTCATCAATGGCTTACCTTGCCTCTTAGTTTTGATACCTGCTGCCTTCTCTTCTCTACTGAGAGGTGCTGGCTTGATTCCTGTTGGATCTAACTCGAAGTGAAATCTCCACCGGCCTTCGAAGATCTCTTCAGCATCTCTACCAGTTTTCGCAGCGATACGCTGAGCCTTTTCAGCCTCCACATTTGCTAATGCTTCATTCTTAACACCAGTTGCGTACCCGAGAGCAAATATACCTCTCATCAAATCATGTGTATGTGTTTCGTCACCAGACAACATAGTCGCACTCTCGGATGAGAGATATGCATCAATCAACACATCCGCGCCACGTTTGCCGCTAGGACTACCAGCTTCCAACCAGGTGTGTATTGACTTGATCACAGCTTGATGCAATCCTTCTGAGACTCTCATTTTTGTGCCTTGCAGGCTAGATGAGTCTTTCATTCTGGACATAAATTGCTCCGCCTCTGGTCCGAGATCGACATCAAAGTCTTCCTCTTCATTGATAGCAGGAGCCACCTGTCTCTTTATACCAGTCATCTTCTCGTATGGAGAATTGAAGTATGCTTCCTTGAGAACCTTGTCGATATTCTGGTCGAATTTAAAAGTGTATTTGTTGTGCATCTAAGTATTTATTTGTTTATCATTACAATTCTATGCGTATTTACATTATATGGCAACTAAAAATTACCACAGGCACAAATGATGGTGTGTGATAATTTCATAAACATCATCATCGTTCAATAGATTGACTCTCGGTTTGTTGGGGTATGTTGAGTAACATCTAGTCAACATCGACGGACCTATACATGCAGATACGTGTTCTCGTTTTTTTAAGCCCTTGGCTAAACTTAATGAATATCTAGTACATTTCATTATATGCTCTATGAATTTATCACCGGGATTGTTATAGAAGAAGTTTTGATGTATCATCCGCATCTCCGGAGAATTGCTTATGTTCTTCTCATACATAAATCCATTACAACCTGTAATGATCGAGTTGATACTACCACTACATGACATGTCGAGATCACAAATGAGTCCCCCAAATTTATAAGTTATTAAGAACCTGAGGATATCCCACCTCTCAATATCATATGTGTATTGCTTATATGGTATATTGAATTCATCTATGAGCTGATGAACTTCATCATAAGCTTCTTCATCAGACCATAATTTATATTCCCAGTCAGTGTTATGTTCACGTAGCATGGATGAATATAATACGTAATCATCATCAATCTCTCTACAACCACCCCATAGTTGGTGTATTGTTTTATCTCTTAACATTCGCTCTCCTGTGCAATCTTCTACCATACCAATTATTACAACAATCACCTGACACATCATCAGTAACAATATCTACATATTTCCACTTGTCAGGGTATGAATATCTCATTGACATCTCTTCATCATCGTCACCAGCATGTGTACTACTCTCTGGATAGCTCATGTAACAGGAGCTATGCCACATTTGAAAAAAGCCAATCAGCGGCCTTCTATGCACCTCACCTGTTAAATGGTTAATCTCAACACGCTTAACACCTTTGTGTGCTCTAGCTGCTCCATAGATACATGTTGAGTCTAATTTGGTTTCGTCAGCAATCTCTAAGAAATTATCTGGTAATCGTTGATCTGCATCCAACTGTAAGATCCAATCGGTTGGTTGTATTAATTCTAACCCCACATTAATTGCCCTACCTTTGGCGAAATGAGCTCCATTGTCATAAAAAACATCAGTGGTAATATATTCCAATCCCTCATCCTCACATAATTTGATCGTGTTTATATCCTTGGAGTATGTTATGATTAACCACCTATCGAGTTTTTCGCGATTATCTAAACAACATTTTAGGTGATCACTATAATCAACACACACTGTAACTGCTTCAATCTTCATAATTGTTTATAAAATCTAGATATTCTCCTATGGTCATATTGTTTCTCAACATGTGTTTATAATTATCGATTATAGCCTTAGTGTAGTGGTGATAGTTGTCCATCTGTTGATCAGATATCTCCGGGAGATTGTTAGTATATCTCTTATTGTAACCGAGTAGCATACTAGTCCAGTTCCATTGGTTAAACAGTGTCTCTCCTTTGTTGACCCATGATCCTCGTGACAGTACATCTATATAATCACATGTATCTTTGATGGCATCTTTGTTACCTCCTACATCTCGCCAGTATTGGGAATCATCCCGGTCAGATAACGCATAATGCATATGAACGAACCTCTTTGTGTGGTTGATAAACCTTCTCATCACTCTGTCCAACACGCGAATTGTCTTGTCTATTTTAAACTCATGTCTGTTGTATAACTCAACAAAGTTCTTGACAGTGGCACATGTTACCATAACACTGGTTGCTTCTAGTGGTTCGATGAAGCTCTGAGCCAGACCATTGCTGATCACATTACCATGGCTCACTCTACTATTAACACCTCCGGAGAATTTTATCGACTTATTCAAATCACAATAATAACCTTTAGACTTCCAGTATTCCACTAGTGTGTCTTGTGCTTGTGTATCACTACAGTGATGCGATGAATATACATATCCTGTTCCAAGTTGACCGTATGTTGGTATGGTCCATATCCACCCACAGTCAGCCGCATGTGCTTTTGTCACCGGTGCCTGGTGATCGTGTGTACGTATTGTGCCCCAGATAGCAGAATCATTTATCAAATCAGGGTGTTTGTTCCACTCGCTATGCTCTTTGATTAATTGTCGGCGGAATCCTGAGCAGTCGAAAAATATATCAGCCTCTATTATTTGTCCATCCGAGAGAACAACACCTATAGTTCCTGTCTCATCACGTAATGTGTCGATCACATTGCTTCTTATTTCTTTATATTTCGATCGACAGGTATGCCGCTTAAGACTCTCTCCAAACCTCTGAGCATTTATATGATAACTGTAACCGGGATACTCACTTATAAACATTTCACCGGTCGCATCATACGGACTCAACCGCTCATCAACCATATAGGACTGTGGCCCGTGTGAGTTGTTGAATGCATTGATATCAGTTCCATGCGACTTTAAAAAATAGTCAACTGATGTTAAGTCTTTCTTGTATGCAACCTTGCCATTATTCGTCAAGAGTGTATTGAAGCATTGATGTGGTATCATGTCGTCAAATGTATGTAACCATCTAGAACCGATCTTATTAAAATCTTGAAACTCTACACCATATTTAAATGTGGCGCGCGCATCCTGCATCCACACACGCTCATCTATACCTATAGTATCTGTGACGTGTTTTATAGTAGGTGCTGTACTTTCACCTATACCCACCTGATCTATATCGTCACTATGTATTATAGTTACATCGGCATCAATCGTTGCTACGATATAAGACAGTGTAATCCACCCAGCGGAACCTCCTCCTACAATACATATTTTATTCCTCATCATCAATATATTGTGACATTACATTCTTGAACTTGTAGTTATCTTTCGCACCAGCTCTTCCGGACCAAACAATAGACTTGTCGTTTAATTTTTCATCCTTGAGACATGTCGGCAGTTCAGTCAATTTTATATTATTGTCCTTGTTGAGCATGTTACCTATAATGATCGTGTCACTATCTAGATGTATTGTTTTGTTTTCATTATGCTTTTTGAGTTGGCTTAATATATCTTCTATGAAGCGTGTGGACTTTACTGTATTGTTTACAACAAAGAAACCTTCTTCATATACTTGATCAAAATTATATTCGTGTGTCCTCTGGCTTTGTGTGGGTTTCATTATAATATCACAATTGTTGAATCTATCTTTATCAAGAGCAGAGAGCAAATCACCACGTATTATTGTATCAGCATCAGAGACGATCACCCTTTCAAATCCACATGAAAGGGCATACTTACAGTTAGAGAACTTCACGTGCGTACAATATAACCTTTTAGGTGATATCATTCTATCCATAATATTTTTTGACTTGTTTCTAGGGTGATTTATATCAAAACCACCACCTATGATTGATCTCTTCTCGGAAAGTGTACATCTATCAAATATAACTTCATCTGCGAAATCTTCAAGAGTTTTTTTATACGTATTATTCACATACCTGTATATCGTTTCAACATCAGGTGAATGTTTTTTACATGATTTAATCAATGCTTCAGCGTAATTAATATAGTTTAAGTCACTTGCTACTATCAGACACGTCTTCATTATCAATTAATTTAGCTCTTAGATGTTTGATCTTTTTTATATCATTGTATATTCTCACAACCGTTTTAGGTGCATCAGATTTATACATAAATGGTACGAGTCCATGTATATAGCTCTTGATTGCTGCGACAATAAGTCTATTACTCTGATGAATAGAATGCCGGAGGTGTGCAGTGTATGACATTTCCGCCTCAGCTAGGTGTTCTTTTATTTTACGTCTCATCTATTGATTCCTGTACGTAGTTTAATCTATTGATCTCATCCCACAAAAAATTAAAGAAATCCCTAGCAACCTTTTCTATCGATTCAATCTCTCCTGTTAGTGGCGACCGTGTGGTGTAATATTTATTAATTTTAGTTCTGTGTATATAATCAATTAACAATACAACTCGCGGCTCTTTAGTGTTGTTCCACGCGACATGTTTGTAACTGTCATCAAAAACTATAAGCTCTCCTTTATTCCAGTTTATAGTTCTTGTTGGTTTGGTTATAGCTGGTCCGTACCCAGGTTCATCTATATTCTCATATATATACATCCCTAAATCACCTTGTTTATGATCAGGTACTATTATCGGTAGATGTAATCTAAACACGGTGTTATGTGGCATGTTGTTATGATAACCTGTATGTGCGTTCAATTCACATCCTGGTTGTAATACACTAAAACCTAAACTCAATATATTTTCTGGATCGATTTTTTTGACAATGTTGTAGGTTTTTTTAAAGAAATCAATACATTTAAATTTATTGCCTTCAATCTCAAAGCTATTGAGCCTATTCGTCAACGGCCAAAACTTCCATAGACCAGACTTTTGAACATCATCCGGTGGCACAGACATGAGAAAATTAGTATTAAACTCGTTAAACTCCTTCAATATTATATTGAAGGTCACATCATCATTAAGGGTTGAGAACTTATCTAGAATATCACAATAATATAGCTTCTGTAATTCTATATTGTGACTAGAATCAATTAAACATTTATTCTCTAAAAATCTCGATTTAATTTCATTACTCATACTTAAACAATGTAGGCTCTGTAACCACTCTGTTTAAATATTTATCGATGTTTTCTTTAAAGTGCACGTTTATTTTTTTATCGACTTTATTTCTTAAATTGCTTAATAATTCCAACTTTAAGTGCTCAACTGGAGAATCATCTACTATCGAAAAGTAATTGCCCGGGCAAAGTGGAGTGCCGTTTTTATTAATATACGCGTGGTACGGTTTATAATGCGATGATTTTAGTAAATATGTAGTTTTGAGTGTTTTGTGCTCCGGGGAATTATCGTTAATAATAAAAAACATTGTTTGGTTTTCAATATAACCTTTGTATCTCTCATTGGATCTACTGGCAAAGCATGAAAATGTTTTACGTAGATGATACCTCACGCTGTCATATGATAGTGGAACGATTACAGAATACTGATCATCTTCATAAACAATCTCAGACTCATCCTTCATTAATTTTTCCCTTGTATATTTCTCTAGCTCGTTTATAAAATTATTATCTTCAATAACAAGCTTGGAATCTCTTGCATGTGGATCAGAGGAAGATTCATCATGATTTGTTTCCGATCTTAAGCTTTCAACAAATGCGATGTACTGGTCGTGATCAATCTTCGCTCTAGGGTTTTCAAAAGCATTAACAAAGCCGCATAGATATTGATTGTAATTTATTTTAAAATATCTGTTCTTCGATTCAATACAACATGTATCGATCATATTTTTAACTATATCATTTAAACCGATCTTGTCGTTACCTTTACTAACACACTCCCATTTAGGTATAACTAAGAAATCTGTTATATGCGTGTATGTATTTTTTTCGTACCAATTCATATATACATTATATTATCACCAACACAATAACGCAACATTATTTTTATAATTTATGTACCACACCGTCATTGTCGATGAACTCTTCGAAAGACTTGTTGAGTTTATTTGTTGGAGTTGAAAATATTTTATTGAAATCCTTTGTTTGTGATACGGGTGGTTGTTTCAATTTTTCCGGACAAACAACATCGGTTACAAACTGTTCAGGCTTTTGCAATTTATTTATATGCGCAACATCCTTACCAGACGACCCGGTGCAAAATCTACATGCTGCTAACGGTACATCGGAGTAATAATATTTCATAAATCTTTTCGTAAACTCAGGTTCATGTATTGCAACTCCATCAACACTCGGGTCACTTAATATATTATACTCGATGTTATTAGCTTTAAGAAAATCATATTTACGTTGACATGCCATACACTTATAAAAATGCCCTTTGTATATAGCGTTACATTCATATCTCAGCCTACACCTATCGAATATTTTTTTAACTAGTTCTTTATCATCATTCTCATGTGTAAATTCTTGTGCTTCAAATTTATCATAAAAATTGTGTATCACTTTGACATGTTTGCGCGCTTGATCTACATTCTTCTTAACCAAGTTTGTATATGACGTGTTACCAGGATATCTACTCACTACAACGCAATCAACACTCATGAGGAGATCAACAGACACTCTGTTCAATAATATACCATTTGTGAAAATCGCGATGTTCTTACAAATATCGCTCCTTCTCAAATGTGTGACGTATTCGGATATACTCTCGTTCAGTAGCGGTTCTCCTCCTAACAATTTAAACCAATTACAACTTAGAAATTCACTAGACTTGTCAATATCGTGTTGGAATTGTTTTATATCATAAAATCCTTTTGTGACGTATGGTGAGTGGTGTGAACAATTTGAGCACGTCAAATTACAATGATCAGTTATATCTGTCTCAATGTTACATATATTCATTTGAATATTTAATCCGTAGGTATTGTTGTGTCAACTCTGAACCATCTAAGTTTAGCAACCAATATTGATAGTTGGACCACAGCATGTAGTCGTATCTACTTTTTGGGTTGATCTTCATAGGGTGTTGTATAATAAAATTCAGTTTATCACTACTATGTAGTGTTGGTCTTATGAGCTCTATAATATATCTGTTTTGTTCGTATATATCGATCGACTCAACACAATCGTTTTCAATCAATTTGTTTATATTATACCCCAAGTCCATTCCACCGTAAAAAATTTTCCCAGAGTATTTAGTTGCCTCGAATTCTGTATAAAACTTATCGTCCTTAGTTGTAAATGCCGTTGGTTTGAGTTTGTGTATCTCTATAAAGTATTTAAATAAAACATCATCATCAAGCTTCTTGAGTTTGTTGTAGTTCTTGTCTTTTAAACTGTCTACTAGGAAGCCTAATATATAATCCCGATCAAAAACATCACCAGGGGGGTAGTACACAATCAGACTATGTTTATCTTTAGTGAGTTTCGCGGTCTTTGATATATCTATCATGCATTGCCTTATATTTCTTATTTGTATTTCTATTATTGCCGGCACCGTTCCAGATTACAGAATCATCATGATAGAACCACCTGTCAATAAACTTGAGGTCAGGAGTACTGACTTTAACATCACTCATTTTATATAGTTGGTTTATAATCCCGAAATCAGCATCCCAATTGTAAAAATCATCATGAATCATGCCTCTAGCTAGTTCAAAATAATTCATCGTTTTGTCATTCTTGCGGATTGCTAACATGCTTTCATCTATCAATGGTTCATTCGTTTCGTAACCCTCTGTGATCCAAACATCCGGTATCCATACACTATCTGCAATTTTATTGCAGTCTATCAACCCTTGATCACTCTCATTGAATGTGAGGATATCAAGACCATCAATGAACAATTCATCGAAAGTGAAGTTGTTTATAAATATCTGATCTATGTCCATATTGATAACTCTGTTAATATCACTCCGAGATAAAACTGTACATATGTTATCAAATCTCATGTTGTTTGTGTAGCACATATGATCAGAGTAAGTGTAAGATAGCCCCTTGATGTTCTCTAAGCCACCAACCCACTGCCAGCTCATGTCGTCTTTTAATTTATGCTTTTTTCTAGACAAGTCTATTTGATCATCTATAATCTCCAGACCATTATACACACTCTCTAGAGTTTTCATTTGCACCAGGCTCATATTAACACACCTCAAAAATACATGTATATCTTTAGAGTGATGCTCTAGTGATTTTAAGAACGTGTAACAGTGATTAAAATATACATCATCAGATGTAATTGTTATACAATCCATTAAAAATATTCACCAGTGAGCAAATATCGTTCATAACTGTCCTTTGGTATCAGATAATCTGGCCCGGGTAATAATAATGATGGCCAGTAACTGAATATTTGGGTACAATCATGGAATTGATTCAATACCACTTTTGACTCTAACGGCAAATCATCAAGCATGGCGAGAATTATATCAATTTCTTCAATTGTTGTTTGATCGTCCTCTAATTCTGCTTGAAGTTTCTCTTTATTCAATGTGTGTGATGCTTGCTCCGCGTGATCATTTATTTTAATTAACCACTTTTTCCTTATAACCTCTATAGTTTCTGCATGCTGTAACTTCGTCAAATCTGAATACACATCTTTGAGTTCAAGTGCAGTACATATCCTCGCTATGAACTCAGGTGCGTTGTTGTATAGTATTTTATTACGATTCGAACCACCTAATGTGTCAGCTAAGCTCATACGAGTGGATATATGTTTTTCAATTTGTTCCTTTTGTTCTTGTTTTGATATCTCCTCATTATATACCATACCATATGTATTTTCAACATCGATACTTGACATTGTGTTTGTGAACATATCCATATAATGTATCTCGTGTGAGTCGTTGTCATTCAATCCACAGCATATACTCTCATCTATACCGATTAATGTTGCTGGGATCAATATCATTGAGTCGTTTATTATTGCATCGATTAAAACATAATTTTCAGACAATGTATCCTTGTACGATATTTTCCTGTTACAGCAAACAAAGTGTGAGTCGAGTTGATTGGCGTTTAGTATTTCTTGTGCTGGCTCAATTTTCTCATAAAATACTGATTGTATATAAAACCCATCCCCCGTTTGATGTTGTTCTCTTGTGTTGTTAATATTGTCGCTCATAATTAAACCGGTGACCCATAATTAGCATTTTCATTATTTCCAGGAGGTTCAGAACCGGAATAGAAAAACATTGGTATATTGTTACTACCGCTGAATGTTGTTCCTTTATAAACACAACTCCAACTACCATTGCTCCGACCCACTGTAACTTTAAATGTACTCTTGGTAACTTCGGTTGATGAATATTTCGCAACTACAGCGCACTGAATTGCGCTGCCTCCCTCGATACCACCAACTGAATGACCAGAGTTGTTAGTAACTCCGGTTTTTTTGTTGCCGTTGATTGTCACATCGAATGCACCAGTACCCATGTTGACAACTACTTGTACAGTACCATTACCATCAGTTGAATATAGGGTCCCGGATGTATCATTCTTGACCTTAACATAAAACGAAGCTAAAGTAGCTTTGACACACTCGGCCATTGAAAAGCTCTTGGCGGTCTGTGATGAATGCCTCTTCATGTGGTCAGGAATAGTTGTGCCATCCCATGTTTGACCATCACCAGCGTGGCTGTATATATAGTCTCTATAATAATCGTAAACCTTCTTGACGGAATCAATATTTTTTACGTTGGAGTTATAAATGGAACTGCTTGAGGATTGTTCTGCCAATCCTAACCGCACCTCATTGGAACCGGTGATGATTCCACCTCCTACGGCAGATCTATATGCTCTTCTCTTTCCAGAGCCAGCATCATCAAATAATGAATTCCATGAACCGCCATATAAAACCCTACCAGTGTTCTTCTCTGTTGGAAGTAATATCAATGTGTCTGTGTCTATATCCGCATTCGGTACAACAGCTGCGTTGATTTGAATTCGTCGCTTCCATGTAGTCACAGTTTGACTGTTGCTCGTTATTTTTGCTCTGATGTCATATTTAGCACCTATTACATTTGGAATTGGGGTGAATGTTTCGCCAGTAGCAGTTTGTATGCTAGTAGATGTGTCCATCCTGTATAGGTCCCAAACTATCGAACTGTTGATAGAACCACCAGTAGCGTTCGTTGCTTCACCTTGTACTTGCTTGTCAGATGTTATCACGTCATCATCTACTACATTTGTTATTACCACGGTGGGAGAGGCTCCGATCTGTATCTGATGTTGGGCCCAAATGTTTGCTCCAGTGTCTTTGACCATAACATCATACGCACCGTCCGCTATCGAGAGTTTCGTTGAACCGTTTGCATATTGTGATATTGAAGGAACGTAACCTGTTCCGATCACTGCAGCTGAACCGAAGCCATTGTCTCTACTGGTGAGATACCAAGATAACGGTCGACTTGAGTTGAGTTGTTGGTTCACCGCGGTGAGTGCCTCAGCATTATATGGAATCACTGTAACCACCTCATTTTGATCCGGCCGGATCATCGTAATGTAGTTGAAATCGAATGAAATAGAACCAGTTGCTTGAGTTGTTAGAATTATAACAACACCACCATCACCACCACCACCGGAATAAAAGGCTGTGTACGCGTGAGAATTCCCGGCTGTACCACCACCACCGGCTCCGAATCCAACACCATCATGTCCATATGATCCACCAAGTACAGGATCTCCATTTGCATCAACCGGGAGAGAATTACCGGTACCTCCATTACCACCTGTACCTAGAGATTGAATTGTCAAATCAACATCTGCATTGGACCATGCATGTGAAAAACCAGCTACACCACCTCCGCCTCCAGGTCTGTCATAAAAGTTACCTTGACCAACTCCACCAGTACCGGGCGTGCCTTTAACATCTGCTGTTAATGTGCCACCATCCCCACCGGCATGCGTTTCACCACTATCTCCACCTGAGCTGCCAGAATAACCAACATAATCAGTTGATGGTATGGTTGCAGTGCCGGTTCCACCGGCTCCTCCGGCAGCAGAGAAACCATTAACTCCTCCTCCACCACCACCAGCGGTGATAGTGCCATTTGGAAGAGTGACCGTAGTAGCCAACCCGGCCTCACCACTACCGTTAACTCCATTACCGTCAACGCCGTCGCTGTTGATTGTTGTGGTTCCATCAGATAAATAATATTTTCTCCCACCTCGGCCTACTGTCCAACTAATAGAAGTTCCATCGCCTGTGAATTTTGCTACTACAGCTCCACCACCACCACCACCACTACCTCCAGGGGTGCCTTTGTTAGACCCTTGACCTCCTCCTCCGGTTCCGCCTCCACCTACTGCAATAACTAAATATTCCACACCAGAGGTTGTATTAAAGCTACCAGAACCAGTATTTTCATATATATTTTCAACACTATCCGTTTCGGCACTAACTGTAACTTGAGATCCGGGTGATGTTGATTGATTTAAATACGTGTGTGTTATGCTATGTGTTCCTGTGGTTGTTGCTGTAGTGCCATCTCCCAAATTCCACGCAACCGTTGCACCCGGTGATGTTGCAGTAAAGGTCATTCTATCACCATTTCTACCACCTGCAGCATTATCAATTACAGTTCTGCTAATCGTTATACCAGCCATATTAGTTATTTATATGTTACCTAATGTTTTTCCTAGTAGATTTAATATAGTATTCTACAGAATACTTTGGTAACCACTCAATAAGCTTTATAGCCTTATTGTTCAACACAACCGGAGAGGTTAAATCGCCCACTCTGGGTGGTTGATATACAATTTCAGATTTATTTGTATTGATAATATTAGCTAATTCATTTACTGTATAAACATCCTGTTCACATAGGTTTATAACAGTGTTACTCACATCATTCTCTATGCAACTAACCACCCCATCACACAAATCCTCAATATGTACAAAACATCTTTTTTGCTCACCAGTACCATAGATGGTTATTGGCTCTCTTTCCCCACATAAACTAATAAATTTATTAATCAACATGTCATCATGACTACCAGGACCATACAAGACACCATATCGAAATATTACATATTGTAAATTGTATAGTTTGTTGTAACTACGTATAGTTGATTCGATCATCAATTTGGTCTGCGTATATAAATGTCTAGACGCGTTAGTATCCAGTGTGGTTTCCTCATCAACATGACCAGTTAATCCTTCATATACATGCACGGTGCTTGAAAAATATAACATACAATTATATTTCAAACAACAGTTGATAATGTTAATGGAGCCATTGATATTTGTCTCACAACCACCACTCGGGTCATCATATATTTCTTGCTGTCGGATTATTGCTGCTGTCAGTATGACAGAGTCCGGTTTGTGTTCTTCAAACCAGTTCATGCAACTGGTCATATCTCTGATATCAATATAGTTATTATCACTCTTGATATCACCGCAAACTATATCATAGCCAACTGAACGTAACTTGCTACAATAATTACTACCTATAAATCCGGAAGAGCCTATGATACCTATTTTCAAAGAAAACCTTTCTGCTCTATCAGTTGCTCTATAAATGGTGGTGTTTTGATGCATTCATATTCTGTTGATAAGGTGCGATCTAGTACACCATATACATTCGTACCGGAAATATTATCCGTCACACACTCACTTATCTCCAAATCAATATTATATACATCCTTGATCATCATACAGATTTCATATTTACTAAAAGTTTCATTGCTAAAAAGATGCCGGACTCCTAACCAAAATTGATCCTGCTCTATTATATTATGCACAGTCTTGCATAATTGCAAACAAGTCACTCCGTTCCACAGACAATTTGTATATCCATTAATAGCTTCATTCTTACTGTTCAATACCCATTGCAAAAGCCCCGGGGCTCGAACATTTTTTTGCTCTCCGACAAATGATGTTCTTAGTGTTGTTGCCTGGTATGGCTCTAAACTTTTAGTTCTACCATATGTATCATTAGCATCACAAACATCTGACTCTATATATCTACCCTTCGTGCCACTGAACACACAATCTGATGAAACGTGTATCATTTTGTTGTCGTACTTGCTGCACATATCAGCCAGTAATACAGGAAAAAGTGTGTTAATCTTCACAACATCATTACCAGGTGAGGATGATATAAACGGCTTCAATACACCAACACAGTTGATAACAACATCAACATCTTTTATGATATCATCTAGTTCGTCTAAATAACTCATCACAAATGACGCATCAACTCGCTTTCTTGTTATCTCAACACATTCATAAAATCTAGAAAAATATTTGCATGCGTATGAACCTAACATACCTGTAGATCCAAATATTGCTAACCTCTTCATTTAAAACAACTTAATGTTGATAAATCAATCCTATAATCATCTGAACAACCAGCGTCATCATTGGTGTCTGGAGTTTTATAAAATTGTTCTATACCTCTCACCGCCTCCTCCGGAGTCATGTACATGTGCCATCCTAGAGTTGGAACAGTTTGATCGCTTATATCATTGTAATATATTGATGAACGACCATCATATCTTGATCTTCTCAACCAATTTCTAGCATCTAAATCATCTGTTAAGATCATGCCTCCACGGCCTATTGACAATATCTTCTTACTGTGAAAAGACAGGCAATACAACGTGTCTTTGATATACATGTCCTGTGTGAACCTCTGAGCACTGTCAACTACGGGGGTTGATTTGAGTTGATATGCGCCTGACCATCGCTTGTTTTCGAGCTTCAAACTATAACCAGCATGTATGACTTGCATGGGTACTGAAATATACGTGTTTGTTGGTACTGTAACTGGATGTCTGGTTGTACAGGCTCCGGATTGATGATAGTATTTTAAGCTCAGAAACAGAGCATTAGTACAGCTATCAACTGCAATAGCATATTTACTACCGGCATATTCTGATACTAAATTCTCAAAATGCTCTACATTGTCCCAAACTGTCTTCATTGTATTATATATTTCACTTGGTAACACTCTGCATATTCACATCCAGCCTCCATGCCCCTGAACATTGCATAAACTTCTATACCCTTTTCACATCTCGGATTGGGATACTCTCTCAACTCACCCTCATATACCACCATTGCGGATTTTTTATTATCTAGCATGGTGCTAGTCAATTTATAATACAGGTTAGGTTTAAATGTTTTTTTAGTTGATTGTGTTGTTGAGGAGAGTACTTCGTACATTAGTACGATATCAGGAGGGTTTTTTTGTAGTCGTCTGGTGATCACATCACAAGCGTTCGCAACAGCTTGGTGATCAGTATTAACATCATCATAGTGACAGTGATACACCACGCTTGGATTTACTTCATTGTATATCTTTTCTAATGGCTTTATAATATCATGACTGTTAGCATCGAGCATCTCATCTTTCATGTTTAGGAAATAAACATTGGTAGCCGGTACACCAAGTAACAAACATGCCTTCACACATTGACCTTGCTGTCTAGTCTTGTTGCCTCTCCGGTTGCATACAATCACAACATGTACAATATCACCATCATTCACATGCTTTTGTATAGCACCACCAGTTCCTAGCACTTCATCATCCGCATGCGGAGCCACGATCAACACAGTTTTCATTACCCTATTATATATTAAGTCGTGACTTAATTCAACTACACGTCTAGTTTACGCTCTAGTTCATCAACTTTGGCACTTAGCGACTTGATACTTTCAATCAACAACGGTACCAGTTTTTCGTAATCGACACGCTTGTAAACTTCTCCGGAGTTATCATCAGCGATCGGTCGTTGCTTCTCGTCAATCACTTCTGGAACAACTTTCTCAACATGTTGTGCGATCAGTCCTATCTGTTTACCAGGAGCATCCTTCCACTCAAAACTCACACCACTCAACTCCAACACCTTCTCTAGAGATTGCTCAGAGTCTAGCGAGGTGATATTTTTCTTGAGCCTCTCATCTGAAAAGCTTGTGTGAGCGACCACGTCACTGTCAGTAAACAATCCATCTGATCTCGAAAGCAAGCGTTGTAAACCATCAGTGTAAATTCTAAATTCTCCTTTATTCGATTCAACCATACCAGGTTGATAATATATTATACGACCGTCAAAGTCTTCATCCTTGTTGTTCTTCCAGTCAATATGACCACCATTGGGTGAAACCCACTCCTGCCCTGCGAAACCAGATGCGAGCTCAAAGTGTAGATTGCCGGTCATTGTATCACCAGCGTTCTTGACATACACACCATTATGATTATGTGTTTTTAGTGAGTATTTTTCTGCTAGCAACCCACCTAATCTATCAGAATCATAAGCAGTATCTTCATCGGTTATGTATGGTGGGGAGATAACATTGTCTAAAACATTTTGAATGTTACCAATATGTAATATCTCGTATAAATTATTATCAGTCGGTGTGTAGTGTATCTTGAATCGTTGATCACCAGCATCATATATCAATTTTCTTTTGATATCCGATTTGTCATCATGAAATTCAATTTCAGAATCTGTCGTAGTTCTGCCGCTATTCTTGCCTATTGAAATGCTGCCCTCAACATTCAGATTTTTTGTTACGGTTGTGTCACCATCGATTTGGAAATTATCACTCAGATAAAACTGATCTAGATCTGATTGATATTGTAACCACCCATACGCTCTATCATTAGTAGTGTTGCCTTTACCGATACTTATCTTCGCATCTTTGGCATTGTAGGTGTTGAATGATACACTTGAGTCAACAAATAGTCCATTTGAACTGCCACTTGTTATTTTGAGCGGCGCTCCATCTAATACAAATCTTCGACCGGCCCATGGGATGATGTCCAACTTGAACTCACACTCATATGCGTTTGAAGTAGCATTCCACCATTTGATGCCAGTACCGTTAGCAGCTTCAGGATTCACCTCAACACCATCATGTATACCACCAATTTGTATACCTTCCATCGTGGTTACTGGTTCCTTGAAAACAGATTCCTTACTGACAACAAGATCATTTTCAATTGTCACATCTCGCTTAACTGTGAGATCCTGAGTTACAGTAGCAGATTTATTTACTGTTAAATTGTTACCTAAATACAGATCTGAGTTAGTTTCGAGCCTGTTATCACCGTCGTCATATTTGATATAATTTGTAGTTTTATCATTAGCGGAGGAGTCTGTAAAATATATAAATGAATCTTGACCACTGGACCTATTCAAACCGACATATAAATGCTTACCAACCTCAACATCGGCATCCGTGTTCACATCTTCTGTTTGAATCAACCCGTCACCTATTGTAGTTCTGGCTTCTTCCAGTGCAGTGGACCCAGCAGTGTTGAAGTGTAACTTACCTTTCTCAAATGTAACACATGGTACATTCTGATAGTACATGTTGATTTGAGTGTCATAATTTGTACTATCACTACTTGTGTTTATCGACATCAATGAACGACCATCCTTGGAACCCTGTATCCAGCTAACACTCTTGTTGTTACCAATACTTGTCTTGATATTAATTGCATTACTTGCTTGGAAGTTCCAATCACTATCTGTTGCCCAGATCTTATTATCACGACCGGTTGTTGCACCCCTGAACCAAACTTTACTGTTATTAAGCCATTTTGTGTTTATTGTTTTGTCTCCAGCAGAGTGTGTATCTTTGTCACGCAAAAAGGCTTGTGAGCTAAGCTCTTGCATCCATGTATCATGTCCGTCAAGCCTGTAATCAACCCAGTCAGTGATGACACTGATCTGCTGCTTATCATAAAAGATCTCATTAAGATTCTTGGTATCAAAATCCTTTATAGTGCCATAGTCATTATATATAAGAGATGTTATAACATGTGTGTCCTTATCAGACTCATACTCATAACCATCAATACTCTCACCCTCATCTTTACTCTTATAGTATGTTGTCTCAACAGCAGCTCCTCCGTGATGTAAATACATCCGGTCTGCATTCACTTCAAATCCTAGATACTCCTCTGACCTGTTGCTAGCATCAGTGCCCTTGCGTACTATACTAACGTTTTGATCAAAATCATTAGGTGAAAAAAGCCCGTTACCCTTACTACTTCTGTATGCTTTGTTACCGATGTGAAATAGTTGTGGATATCTTATATCAAAATCCTTGCTTCTGATGCCAAGAACGTGACCCTCTTCATTCACAGTCACACCACCAATTGACATGCCATTATTCCGATATGCTTGTGGTGTATACTTTTCTACTGTAGTCTGATCTGTTGGTACCAGGTCTCCAAAATATCTATCCTCAGTAGTTTTATACAATCCGGCGAACATTGTTGTTGCTTTAACGAGCTTGCTCGAATCGCCTCTAAAATATGCGAGATCCCAATCACCTACATGTGTTGTTGGGTCATCACTATCACCTGTTGCCTCTGAAAATCCCTTTTCAGCTAGATTGTTGTGAGATATTTTAACTCCACGTTCGTTCAGCTTTTGAGTGTTATAGGCTTCTGTTCTGATTGTACCACCGTATGTTTCACTTCCCTGTACACCTTCATAATCTCCTCTGAATGTTGCTGTCTCACGAGGCTCTTCAGCTGTACCTACGGCTGATATTGATAAATTATCGGTCTTTATATGTGACCATCTAGCGAACCACTGCTGTCTTATTTCTGCATTGTATTTTAAATAGTCTGGAGCAAATTTGTTTCCTATGTATATAACCCCATCTCTCCGCCCGGGATCAGATGAAGGCTTCCCATCCGGTGTCAATGTATAGTCTACACCGTTGGATGTAGCATCATAAGATACATGTATCCATTCATTGTGATCGAACTTACTCTTAACAACACCATAATCTGTAGTACCAACCATCAGATCACCACGTTGTAATGACATGCTTAATAAATCACTCGCATGCTTGGCATCTGTATGTTTACCAGATGTGTACAAAACACCACCAGCCTCGAATGAATTAACACCAGTACCACCACTACTAACTCCCATGGGATCACCTGGTGTGCCGTCTGGTTTCTCGATTTTGATCCCGGCAAATGTTGGTATAGCTCGGGTATCTAAACTCTGATTTAGTTTGTATGCATTGTAATTACCAGTTGTTGGGTCACCAGCATCATAAACTATCAAGCCGGCTTCAAATACTAAGTGAGCATTTCCATCAAAACTTGTACCTAGGTAGTCTGTACCTGCGCTATTTAGCGAAGGTCTCACTGAATGTAATACTAGTGGCTTTGGAGCTCTATGCGGGCTTCCTACAGGCTTACCTGCTCCTACCCAACTCTCAGTATATGTACCATCAACCGGCCCGTTGACATAATCATCACCTTGGTTCCTTAGAGCACCCGCCCGGCGCGTTACATTGTCCACAAATCCGTCATTTTCCCAGTGCTCCCAATCTCGTAGATAAACTGTAGGGCTGAGCTCCATGGTGCTCCAACCAGTTTCGTCTCCAACACTACCAATTTTAACAAAACCAGCGCTTAGATAATTGTTGTGTGCAAAATATATTCCAGTATCTTCACTCATCGCACCATGTCCTTCACCGGTGAATTCTCTCCCGGAACCAATACCGTCATAAACGACATTGAAGTCAATACTCTTGTCCTCGAAATGTGTATATCTACCGTTATCAAATACAGCACTTGCAGCGTCAAAAACTAACATAGCATCATCCGGTACCTTTATATCAACTCGACCATCTGGCCTGATGAATATAGCATCACCTATATTAATACTGTTGTCATAATTGCTACTTGTGCTCGATTTACTGATCTTAAAAACACCACTACCTGTATGTGATATTTCTGCATCAGTGCTAACGAATTGCATGTCATGAGATGTTGTGATATCTCTATTAACAGGGTGGAACCAACGTTGATTCTCATCTGTAATGCTCTCACCAGCTAAGCTGTTTGATATACCAGGTATGTTTATATCTAGAAATTGTGCACCACCAAAGTTGTTTTCTGATGTCGTTGTCCAACGTCTACCACTCGGCATGGTGTCAACATAATGCAGGTGATCCTCTCTGGCACTTAATGCTGGATAACCACCAGGGGTGACTCCATCGCCTACCCACAGGCGTTTTGTGTCAAGAGTCCATCCAGGCTCTCCACTGGCGAGAATTGTTTGTTCACGATCAGAGTCGTTACCTCTCCGAAAGAGAAGCTTGGTGATTGTAGTCGTTGTTGCCATGTATACTCAATTATTTATCTCGTTAAAATGATTTTCCAATGGAAAAGCCCATTGTTTGTTACTATTATATATGTTATGACAAGTACAAATAACAAGCTCCGGTGCATAATCACCGGAAGGCAGTTGATCGCCACAAAAGATTATTACAGACGCAAGGTGGAGAAGGCTGGGGATGAGGAGAAATTACACCGAACATATATATGTAGAGAAGCTAAGAACCTAATAAAGCAAGGTATTTCTGTAGATCGCACTAGGGAGATATTAGATGTAGATTTAACTATAGTTGAGCAGAGTATTGATGATGATATTATTAATGATATTTTGAGTGAAGAGAAATCAACAAGAATTAAGCGTATAAATAACATTGTAACGACCAGTAAGACTATAAGTAATCAAACAGACCCAAGTGTAAAGGTGTTTATAAACAATATATTAAATGAGTAAGTTATATACAGTACGTCCAGAATCACCAGGTAGTTATGTCGTTGTTGACACCAAAACCGGGACCTATGTAAATAGGTTTCACGTTCCTGGAGATCTAGTAAACGGCCCTATCGTGAGTGGTGATAGTTGTACTGTCGTTACTAGGGTAAATAACACTAACACAGGTTATGTAATAAAAATACCGACAGGTTATCTAGTCAATAGATTTTCCGGGTGAGGATAGACTAAATACTTGTGAATGAGTGAAGAAAATTTAAACACAAACGATATCTCTCCAAGTCTTTTAAAGTTGGAGGAAAAAATTGAATCTGAGCTTGATACTATAAAGAGGGAGGTTGATGATTTGTACTCAACTGTGTACAAGGGTAACGGGTCACCATCACTTGTAACAAGAGTGAATAGTGTTGAAGGGAGGCTCCGCGGACTACGTGAGCAAATGGATGAGAAGATCGCGCATCTATCTAGAGAGAATGCTCTCAAGTTTGACTCAATACATCAAAAATTAGAGAGTAAGTTTGGAAGGCTAGAGGGATGGATTGAAACAAAATTTAACGCGATTGAGAGTATGATGAGAACAATATCCGACCAAGAACGTATTGATCGGACTGGGAGCTGGCAGTTACGTGCCGCCGTTATCGGTGGTATGTCAGCGTTGATAGCTGCATGTATTGCATATTTTTTAAAATAACATTTGAAAATTGGCTGGTTATAGATTAATATCTTAATAGATGAATGTTAAAAAACGTAACGGCAAACTAGAACCATTTAATGAGCAAAAAATACGAGCATGTATAGATAGAAGTTGCGTCAATCGTGATGGCGAGCCTTATGCTGATGTCGATGCTGATTCTGTACTGTTTAACGCTAGGATAAAATTGTTTGATGGTATAAGGACTAGTGAGATTGATGATAGTTTGGTAAAAAGTGCTCGTAGCATGATCGAGCAGGAGCCTAACTATAAGTATGTTGCTTCTGGGTTGTTACTAAACACTATATATAAAGAAGTTTTTGGGACTGGTGTTGATAATGATGCATTTGAGATGCAATATCGCACAACATTCATTGTTAATCTCAAGAAATTGATCAAGGCTGGTATTGTAAACAAAGAGATGGCTAAGATGGATCTCAAGATGTTGAGTGAACATATTAAGATCGATCGAGACTTTAATTTTGCATATCTAGGACTACAGACAGTATATGATAGATATCTCCATCACATTGATGATAATAAGATGGAAACTCCACAGGCCTTCTGGATGAGAGTTGCTATGGGATTGGCTTTGAATGAAGAATCTGATAGAGAGCAGTGGGCGATCAAATTCTATCAACTGCTAAGTAACTTTGACTATATGTGTAGCACACCCACACTATTCAACAGTGGTGGTACATTTAATCAGCTTAGCAGCTGTTTCCTCAGTACATTCGAAGACAGCATTGTTGGTATATTTGACGGGTTGTTGCAGGAGGCTCTCAAGAACAAATATGCTGGTGGACTTGGCATGGACTTGACCAATTTCCGAGCGACTAACAGTTATATAAGAGGAACAAATGGAGAAACACAAGGCGCGGTTTATTTCTGGAAACTATATGGTGACATGCTCACGGCTGTGAACCAAGGTGGTAAGCGACGAGGTGCCGGTTGCGCGTATTTGGAGACATGGCATGCTGATATTGAGGATTTTATACAGCTAAGGAAGAACACTGGAGATGATAGGAAGCGTACACATGATATGAATACAGCACACTGGATCCCGGATTTATTTCTTAAGTGTGTACAAGAGGACAAACCATGGTATTTGTTCACAACAAGTGAAGTACCGGAGTTGCATGAATTGTATGGTAAGGATTTTGAGAAGAAATACTATGAATATGTGAAACGTGGCCAGAATGGAGAGTTGAGAATATTCAAAGAGGTTCAAGCGAAAGACTTATGGAAGAAGATGTTGAGGAGTTTATTCGAAACCGGTCATCCATGGATAACATTCAAAGACCCGTGCAATTTACGTAGTCCACAACAACATGCTGGTGTTATACATAGTAGTAATTTATGCACGGAGATAACATTAAACACCAAAGCAACACAGTATAACAAAAACAGCCGGAGTGTTAAACAATATGGAGAGACAGCTGTATGCAATTTAGGTAGTATCAATCTAGTGAACCATGTGAAAGATGGTAAAATTGATTATGATAAGTTGAAGAAGACTATAGCTGTTGGTAGTAGAATGCTAGATAACGTTATAGACATAAATTTCTACCCTACCGAGGAAGCAAAGAGGAGTAACTTAGCACACCGACCAGTAGGTATGGGAAGCATGGGATGGCATGATATGTTATATCAGCTGAATGTGCAATTTGATAGCGAGCAGGCTGTTAAGTTGAGTGGGCAGTTATATGAATACATTTCATATCACACAATTGCCTCTAGTAATAAGCTAGCCAAAGAACGTGGACCTTATAACACATTCGAGGGTAGTGGTTGGAGCAAAGGTGAATTTCCAATGGATACTTATCGTAGTTTGATGAGCACCAGGAGTGAGAGAGCGATCAGATCCACTCGAGGTGATCTTGACTGGGATTCACTAAAATCAAGAGTCATGCGAACCGGGATGCGAAACAGTAACACCATGGCCATTGCGCCTACTGCTACAATTAGTAGTATAGTTGGATGTAGTCCTAGTATCGAGCCTTATTTTAGTGTACTGTACGTGTATAGTACATTGAGTGGTGAATTTACTATGGTAAATGAGCATTTTGTAAGAGAGATGAAGGGATTAGGTTTTTGGAATCAAGAACTGATCAATGAAGTGAAGCGTACAGATGGTGATGTGAGTAAGATCAAGTTAATATCGCTACCGGATGAGGTGAAAGTTAAATTCAAGACCAGCTTCCAGCAGGATCAATTCAAAATGATTGAAGCTGCTGCAGCGAGACAACGATGGATTGATCAAGCACAGAGTTTGAACTTATATAATGAGCAAACAAGCTTAAAATATCTAAACGATCTATATATGCATGCATGGAACCATGGCTTGAAAACAACATATTATCTACGCAATCAATCAGCTAGTAAAATAGAGAAGAGCACTGTAGATGCTTCATCACCTGAACCAGAAAACATACAAGCGTGTAGTTTGAACAGTCCTCCTGGTGAGTGTGAAGCTTGTCAGTAAAATGACTAAGTATTCACATGGCTGGACCTAGTAAAACATATTGGAGAAAAGAAACCCCACCTGCACCGGTTGAGAGAACAAGAATCAACTCGTATGGTAAACCGGAGACATATTTAGAGTGGAATTTATATCATGTAAATCACACACCCGGGATGCATAGCATGGATGAAAATGGTGTTTGTCAATCAAACCCAGGAATGGATGTTGAATATTACACACAAGGTCCTGAGCATGGCTCCGGTGGACCTCAAACACATTATCAGACAAAACCAACCGTGTACGGTGTATTCCCAGCGACTTTACCAATGACATTAGCATGATATCATAAATAATATTATGGCCAAGATCACATACAGTAACAAACAATCCGGATCGCAGTTCAGTTCATCCGAGGTAAATCAGATAAAAAGTGTCGTTAACACTAACGAACAGGAGATGTTAACAATCGATTCAAGACTAGTAAGTACTGAATCTTCTGTACTCACATTAGAATCTGATCGGATCCCATGGGATACAACAGTTGATGTGATTAACAACACACAAGATAACTGGAATGAGGCATACTCAACAGTATCCATAGCCAGCGGTGATTGGCAGGATACACACACTAGTGTATCAGAGACTAGTGCGAATTGGAATCTAGCTTATTCAACAGTCATATCATTAAGTACCGATTGGGCAATTGATGTTGACACACAACTTGATATAACATCTACAGACCTATATTCAACAGTGAACACTAATAGTGGGAACTGGAGTATTGATACCAACTCCGGAGTGGAATTGACACAGATTGATCAAAGCTTTTTGCCAAGTGAAAAGTGGACTCCAGAGAATGACACTGGTGCGCTTATATGGTTTGATGCTGCTGATACAGCGATGATAACCAAGGATGAGAACAACAATGTAATCTCGATCGATAACAAGGGGTCTGAGAGCACCTCTTTGATAGTTGATGAAAATCTTGATGTGAGTGCATTAGGTTCTGTTGTAACAGAAGCTGATACTATAAACAACAACAATGTTATAACTGTAGTTGAAGAATCTTTCTTACGGACCGACACTGGTGCTGTTCTCCCGGGTGATTATGTCATCTATATGGTAGCAGATATTGAAACCATAACAGGTTCAGCAGATTCACTGATCTCTCTCAAAAGCCCCGGAGGAGCTAGCAGTTGGCAATTCCAATCCGGTAGTGCGACAGAGTTCAGAGGAACCTTCACACCCAGTGGGTTAGGCACACAAGATCGTCTCTACTTAAGCACAACAGACCTTGCAGGTTCTCCAGCGATACTCAGGCTTCATTTTTCTCTCTCTCAACAACAAATTGAAATATCATACAATGGTGGTATTGCAGCTGTAGGGGAGGTAGGACAATACACGCAATTTGATTCTGGGGGGCTAGAATATCTATACTTATTTGTGAATAGAGGTGAAAATTCAGGACTAACTGGACAAATAGCAGAAGTTATTGTCTCGAGTAGTGATGATTCCGAGACTATAAATAGAATTGAAGGATATCTAGCAGACAAATGGAACATAAATATTTCAACTAGTCATCCATATACTGAGACACTCAGAACTACTCAAAACCCGGTTGTGTTTAATAATCAAATAAGTTGGGAGGATGGCGGGTCAGTTGACACTAATAATATCAGTACTGTTGTCAAGACAAACAGTGCTGGGTGGTCTTCTAGTGGTGGATTGGGTTACTGGGAAGAAGATAACAGCGGCAACTTACTACCGACCGCAGGTACATCATATGATATCGGATCAGCAGAGAAAAAAGTGCGACATCTTTACCTTTCAGACAATTCGTTGAAATTTGTAGATGAGGATAATGAAGTTTCAGCAACTCTATCATCATCACTCGTAAATAGTTTCACACACATTGTAACAACAGAACAAGCACCTAACACTGCTGTTGAAACTGGTAAACAAGGAGAAATAAGATACCAAGCCGGGTGGACACATATTTATGTATGTTTCTTACCAAACACTTGGATAAGAATACCAGTGGAAGTCGGGAGCATGGGTGGTTGGTAAATAAATATAGTTATGACTACTATATATACATTCGGAGGACATGGTTCACGTGTAATCCAACCTGGGTACACATTCACACCAGGAATAGGTATAACAAAGAACACAACTGGTGGAGGTGGTGACACTGGTGGAGGTGGTGACACTGGTGGAGGTGGTGGGTCTAATAGTTACTCACCGTTAACAGAAACCATTATCACACAACTTGAATCAACTATATTCGCGGGTACACTCAGTGGTACATGGAATAATGGCTTTCCAGTGAGTGAGTATGACACCATCACAGATCTAAACACAATAGCCACGCTAGAGACCGAATATGGTAGTTTAACTGCATCATCACTCAATAATGAAATCTCTGTGGCCGGTAGCACGCTCAATGGTGGTATAGTCCCACTATACCAAATTGATGAAAATGTAATCATGGGCATACATACAAATGTGATAGAGGTAGATGTAGTCCTAGGAGACAATAACACTGGGTCTGCGTTGTATAGTAACACCGGTAGTTACCCGATGTGGGATTTCAACCTGGTATTTATTGATGTAACGAGTGTTTCGGGTGTGGATCCAGATACTCAGTTCACACTATCAATGCCATCGGTATCCGCAATTGTTGAGAAGTATGCGACTGAAGATGGAGATACAGTGATGTTTGTGAATAACAATGCTATTAACAACTCGTTCAAGCGAAATGATCAACCAGACGCGGCATTTTATAATGGATCTATTATTTCTGATCCTCAGATGGGTACAGTGGTCAGGGTACGAACATATAATGACGATTACTCGACATTTCCATCAGAGTGGGACTATCTTGATATCATGCAACCTGCTAGCTCCTATGGTCATAACGAAGGGGATTACCTTTTGGACACTTATCCAGATGGATATGTAGATAGAGCATACATTGTACAAGGGGGTTATTATATGGAGCAAAACGATAGCTATAATTACTCATACATATCCGGCGGGTGGCAATCAAGTGTATATTACTTCTACAGCAGCCCGAGTTATTCGATTACACCCACCAGGTCGATATTCATCACATCTACGGATGAGACATCAAGGTTGGATACCTCCATGGATGGATATTTAACAGTATATATCAATGAAAATAATCAATTGATCAACGTGTTACAGGACCTACAGACGTCATTAGATGATTCAAGCATGTCACTACCAGGGGCAAAATTGGTACTAGCTCTTAAGTGATTGTGTCAATAAATTGAACTAGAGACATAAATATATATATGGCAGACGAAAACACAATATTAGAGGTTATAAACCAACGTATCAATTCAGAACAAACCAGACTAAAGGATGTGAATGAGCAGCTGACTGCGATTAAATCACAACCTACAACAAAGGAAAATGTTCAAAAGATGCTCACTTTGGTCAACACAAAAATAGCCGCGGAGCATCAGATACAAACATTACAAAGCATTTAATCTCCTGATCATAACTATGAATAAATTTCTTTTTGTTATTGCCATTTATTGAGTATATAGTATAATAAATACTAACATATGACACAAAATACGGGTGAAATTCTAGGTAAAGATACAGCTGGTGTTAACCAGATTCTTCCACACACTAACAAATGGGCTTGGGACTTATACAAGCTGGGAAAAAATAACAATTGGACGCCTGAAGAGGTGCCAATGGTCAAGGATGTACAGAATTGGAAAAAGGATGATGTACTTAGTGATGATGAGCGATTGTTGATCAAAAGATGCTTGGGGTTTTTCGCTGGTAGTGAGAGTCTAGTTGGTAACAATCTATTCACCATGTTTAGATATGTAACAGATCCTGAATGCCGGCAATACATGAGTCGACAAATGTATGAGGAGTGTCTGCACAATGACACTATCGTTTATATTTGTGACAGTCTAGACCTAGACATTAATGAAGTATACAAAGCATATGAGACTGTACCTAGTATCAAGGCTAAGGATGATTACTTAATGAAGATAACGAGTGATCTAGCAACCAATCCGGTTGATAGTCAAACCGCCGAAGGAGTCCGGGAGATCATTAAAGCTGCTTTCATCTACTGGGTGGTATGTGAAGGTACATTCTTTTTCAGTGGATTCGCGATGTTGTTAGCAATGAGTGATAAGATCCCCGGGATTGCAGAGCAAATACAATACACTTTACGAGATGAAAGTTTACATATCAAGTTTGGTACAACACTTCTAAACAAGTTACGTGAACAGCATCCGGATGTTTGGGATGCTAGTCTAGATGATGAATTGACTGAATATCTTAAGAGTGCTGTAGAACTTGAGGTAACCTATGCGAAGGACGTGCTACCCAAGGGTATACTAGGTTTAAATGCTGATATGTTTGTTGATTATATGCAGCATATAGCCAATCGTCGTTTATCCGGTTTGGGCATGAAATTCCAGTATGATAAGGATGTAAACCCATTTCCATGGTTGAGTGAAGCGATTGATTTGAGCAAACAAAAGAACTTTTTTGAAACTAAGGTGACAGATTATCAGAGTGCTGGTGCCTTGGATGACGATTTTTAAAATAATACTTGCAATCAATTGTAAATGACTATAAAATATAGTCTATGAAAACAAAACTAAAGTTGTTAGCGCTAGTATGCGCTCTAACTATCAACGCAGTTGCTACTGAAACCAAGACAAGTAGTTTTCAAGGTGGACTCGAGCTCGGGTACACTAGTGATTACTACTTCCGTGGAACCAAAGTCGCTGATGAGAGCACACAAATTCAGGCCAGATTGTCAACCAATGTCGGTGTTGCGGATGCATTTGTGTCAGCATTCGCGAACCAAGGTTTACAATCAGCTGATAGTTACCAGTTCGCAGTTGGCTTGGCCAAAAGCTATGGTGACATTGATGTGAGTGTCGGTTACTTGCACTTGGAAGATATTCCAGGTGCCGCCCGCGGTGAGTTGTTTGTGTCATTAGGGTTAGACACAGTTCTGAACCCTATTCTCACGATCAATCAAGATCTAGACGATAGCCTGACCAGTGGGGAGCTCGGATTGAGCCACATCATCGATATCGATGTAGCTGATCTGACTATCGCTGGTGCTGCCGGTGTGTCTGACTCATTGTCTGGAGACACAAACTATTACGAGATCGGTGGTTCACTGAGTCGTGAGTTTGGTAGTCTTGTGGCGAGTGTTGGAGTTGATTATGTTGACGCAGAAGATATTGACAGCGAAACAGTGTTTTCCGCTGGTATTGGAATCAAGTTCTAATATCCGGCACACTTAATGCCCTAACCCGTCATGGATTTCGGTCCATGACGGGTTTTTTATTAAATATTTACATGCGCTGGTTGTTGTTACTTTTATTGTCATCATGTCAAACAACTAAACTAACACCAGATCAAACCACAGTCAACAGAACTGTAGAGTTTCAACAAGAGATTGATGAATTGATTGCTCGTGATGCGGATAACAAATATTTGGCCCGGGTGTATCTATACGAGATAGATCAAGCCATGTTGAATGATGACATGACTGCATACGTTTTCTTTGTTGGGGAATTTGAGAAGATACCACTGGAAATAGTTCCGGAAGTTCATCGTGACGAACCTGGGTATGTTGCTGGACCTAGCATGCTGGAATTACATTTTCGTTTGAGATGGTTCGAGCAAGCGGTGTTAATGTACAAGCAGCACTCAAAAGAGAATAAATAATTCCATGATAGAAATTGATCCAGATAAGTTAGTTATGTTGGTCATTGGATTGATAGTATCGATAATTGCATACTTTATCAAAAAAGAGAGCAACAAGCTCACAAAGCTTGGTGACAATGTGCGTAAGTTACAGATTGATTTGACCAGAAATGAGTGCAAGGATAGTGAGCGGTGGTACTGGATAAACAAGAATCTAGAGGATAGACGTGAGGATTGTAGAAAACTCTATGACCTATTGGGTAAGTTGAAGGACAAGAGAGATTAGGAGGAAACATGTATCCATTATGGCTTCACGTTCTATAAAGAACAAACCCAACCAGATCAACGTATACAAGTCCCGTTCTTGCACTATTTAGACACTTGTGTTATGGTATCACGTTTCCGGTGACCGTTCCAAGCAACAAAACCACCCAAACGTAGCGCCCAGTAAGCCAGTTTGTTGAGCAACACAAATCCGTTTTGCTCTATGTTGATGTCACGGAATATTTCATCGGCGCGTTTTTGTGTGAGTTTACCTAAACTGGTCTTTTTACCCTTTTTGAGTAGTGTTTGATATTTGTAAGCATAATCATGGACTAGACCACCAATGAGTAACACACCAGTTGAGCTCAACCAAGCGCTCAAAAATTTAGGAACACTGGCTCCATCAAACTGAAAACCAACTGGAATCACAAATTGATCTTTACCTAAACTGTAATGAAAATCCTTGGTTATCTCCCATTGCCTTGCACCTAATAACCACATCCATATAGCACCAAAAAACCCTTTGTCTCGAGTGGGTATCAATATGGGGCGCATGTGTGGCATCTCTTTGTATTTGAAATCTATACGCTTTTCATGGCGTGCTCCTCGATCAAACAGATTCACAACAAACCCAATTAATATTAGTGTTCCAACCAATGTGAATTGCCACCATGTTAGCAATTGATTCTTAATAAACTCTACATATTCCATGTAGATATTTATTCTAACAATTCTCTTTCTGCCTAAGTATTAGTGTGAGCGAATATTTCTGCAGTGTTAATGATAATTTTATTTGGTTTCCAGTACCCAAAGTAGCCACTCAAAGCTTCGAAAAAACATGCAACAAATCTGGATATGACTTGAGTGTATCTAAATACCAATCACTACCGGAAGGTTTTGATAGGTTGTTTTCATTTATTATTGTACGGAATCCATGGGAACGACTAGTATCTGCATTTAACGACAAAGTCGTTAAGCAGTGGAAGGTTGAGCAAAACAACAAGTGGAGAATCAAATTTTACGAAAAGTATAAAGACATGGATTTTAAGGAGTTTGTCATGTCATTAGACCCGGAGACTATCCAGATGGAGAATCATATCAAACCAGTTGTAAGTTTAGCTCCATTAAAAAATATAACGTTTGTTGGTAGGCTAGAGACTATGTGGTCAGATTGTGATTTTATATTTAAAAAGATTGGTGTAAAATACAATAAAATGGAGTATACCAACAGTACTACCTCATGGACACCACAAACACCATACTGCAAGTATGATGATAAATACGATGATGAGACGATAGATAAGGTTTATGAGTTATACCAGCAAGACATCGATCTATTAAAGTATGAATTTAAAGAGCCTAGTTGATTATGGTGTTCAACCGAATTCTACCAACGACTAGCCAACCATTTAGCAGCGGCCATGGTCGCGCCAAGTTCATCATACTTCTCTAAGCCTTGAGACCATTTCTGTTTGTCGAACCGTTGAGCGTTACTCAATGCTTCGGCTCCAAAATGTTTATGAAATTTCTTACCAAAATATGCGCTGCTGTTTTTCACAAGATCCATGGCTGTTGCTGGTTCCACTTGCCAATAACTTCTGGCTGGTCCACCATCCTGTATTTTGGTTCGGTACCCACTCTCCACAGCTCCTGTGTGTCTTAAATATTTAACCAATTGCTCATGAGTCTTTCCTTCATCACCTGCGAATATACTAGCGGCAATCTGTATGGCTCGTTCAGCATCAGCTGGCACTGTGTAATTGCTGTCTATCACTTGTTGAGCTCGCCGCTCTTTGGCTGGATCGTTGCTTGTCTGGTAATTGGCACTCCAATCTTTCACAAAACCACCGTGCAAACTACCGGCTGCCATGGCAGCTGCTCCCATCATGCTGCCCAATCGCCCCTCGTTCACGCAATACTGTTTGAATGTGATCATTTCTTTTTCTTGCCACCCTTCATGTTGGCACACCAATGGTACATCTTTCCTTTCTCACCACCACTATTTTTGGCTCGTTTGCGCAAACTGGCAACTGATCCGTTGCAACTGGCTCCACTCTTTTTTACTCTACCAGGACGACTCTTGCCTTTTTTCTTGCCGTCCTTGAAGTTTTCTTTTGTGACTTCTAGTTTGTCACCAGCTTTTTTGGCTGCTTTGTACGCTTTGCTGCCTTTCTTGGCACTCTTGCCTCCGCGTTTTTTCTTGGCATTGATGTTGGCCCATAAACCTTCTCTCACTTGAGATAGTAGTGCATGTAACTGATCAGAACCTCCTGGTGTTACAAGAAACACTTCCATGTCACCAATCTCTTCACCGGTGAAACCGGATTTAGGTAACCGTACCATGAATTCAAAACTATCACCGGTACCAACATCCATGGCGAATTCTTCATGATGTGGCTCACCTGTACCAGCAATCAATGACGCTATATTTTTCAACACGTCACGATCTGTCACAACATAGTAATGCTCAGTACCATCAACAGACGGGTCAACACCATCAATTGTTGCAGAGAAACGTTTGTTACCTGTTTTGGTTATGATACTGGCTAGTTTGTCATGTGGTAGACCCAACATGGCCTCATAATCATACACAAACTCGCTCTGATACTCTAAATACTCTTCTTGTTGAGAGTCATCTACTTGATACTCTCTGTTTTCGTAAAAAAATTGTTTGAACGTTTTCACGCCATTACAATCCTTCACCTCTCATATAATCTTTAACCGTTTGACGATGTATATCATCCTCCGGGTCTTCTTCATCTGGAGGGCCGTGTTTGATATAATCTAGAAAATTACCATCTGCTAAACCCACAATTGCGTATCCGAGATCATGCTCGACCGTACCACCCATACCATCACCGTCAGATCCATATGATTTGAAGTTTTCATTTGGTTCTAATACATAGAACGAACCTTCCTTACCAGGTTGAAATTTGTCGCTCATGCCCTCAGGGAGATTGGCTAGCGCTTGTCTCATCTGCTCTTCACTCTCAAACGCACCATCTTTAGGTCCTTTGTATAGATACTTTCTACCATATTCGTCTAGCTCTTCTTGTGGTGGTCTTCTTAATTTTAAACTTGTAGATTTGGTTGGCTGTGGTTTTTTGCTGGGATTCTCGTCTGCGAATTCTGCGAAGTCATCCTCGATACCTTCAGCTCTAGTCGTGTAACTCTCCCAAATTAATTTGTTGTCTTTGTTGTTCATGATTTGTTTGGTTTTAAATACATATACTCTTCCCCCATCCACACCGTGGCACCGCCCTTTTTAGGACCATCTAGATGTTTCAAGTCTTCAGCAATCTCTTGGTCCATCAACAGCATCTGACTGTTACCGTTGTACAGATCCACACGATAGATAATATCTGAAAAATCTGCACCAGGATATGACTCCCAAATAAGTTGCGTATCTTTATCTTTGCTCATATACTTATTTATTATGAACAATGTGCTTATCACGGGAGGCTGCGGTTTTATTGGCAGTAATTTAATCATACATCTGCTGAACAATCACAGGGATATGAACATCATCAACTTGGATTGCTTGACGTACGCGGCTAATCCTGGTTATTTGGAGAGTGTTTACACTGATGATAATTACGTGCTAGTGATGGATGATATTCGAGATGAAAAACGAGTTGAACAGGTGATCAAGAAGCACGAAATAGATTCGATTATACATCTTGCTGCTGAGAGTCATGTGGACAACTCGATCAACAATCCATCAGAATTTGTGAGCACCAACATCAACGGCACCATGGTGTTGTTGGAAGCGTTTCGGAAATTCTGCTCTGGTAGATTTCTTTACGTGTCTACAGATGAAATTTATGGTGCGTTAGGACCAACTGGAGTGTTCACGGAATTCTCTCCAATCGCTCCAAACAGCCCATACAGTGCCAGCAAAGCAGCCGCCGGGTTGATGGTCAGAAGTTATCACAAAACATTCAAACTGAATGTGGTGACTACCAGTTGCAGCAACAATTATGGACGACATCAGCATCGAGAGAAGTTGATACCCACGGTGATTTCAACCGCACTCAGTGGTGAACCAATACCTGTGTATGGTAATGGAGAAAATGTTCGTGACTGGTTGCATGTAGATGATCATTGCCGTGCGATTGATATGGTGTTCAGACATGGTGATGCTGGTGAAACATACAACATTGGAGGAGACAACGAAGTAAGTAACATCGATCTGGTGAAAAAAATATGCACCATACTCAACAGACTCAAACCTGGGGGTGCACCTTATGAGAACCAAATACAATTTGTAGAAGACCGTAAAGGTCATGATTTCAGATACGCTGTAGATGCAACCAAGATAAAAACTGAATTAAATTGGTGCCCTTCTGACAATTTTGATCTATTATTAGAACAAACAATCAAACATTATGTATAATTTATGCTGCATGAGCATCGCGCTCAAAAAATCCGGAAGTAACCATCGAGCCATGAGGTTCACTCAATTTGAAAAACTGGAGCGTGATGAAGCACTTGTGATTCTAGGTGAACGGTCTCTAGAGAATCTACAGACCACACTAGACACCATGAAGCTTGCTCGAGATAACAACTGGGGATATCGTATCAGTAGCACATTGTTTCCGCTGTTCAATCTAGCCAAGGCTCGAGTGGGTCTAGATGATTTACCCAACAAGAAAGCGATTGATGACAAGTTTGATGAGATACAAACATTCGTCAAACAACAAACTCCACAAGATTTTCGTATCAGTTTTCATCCGGATCACTTCAACGTGTTGTGTAGTGCCAATCCTGGTGTGATTGAACGTAGTATAAATGAACTCCAACATCATGGTTGGTTGATGGATAGAATCGCTGGTGAAAATTCTCGTGACTATTGGCACCCACTGAATATACACATGAGTCGTAGCAGTGGTGATCCAGAAGAGATTGCTGCACAATTCATAAAGAGTTACAATCGGTTAGATGATAGTGCAAAGAGTCGTTTGGTGCTTGAGAATGAAGACAAAGGCGTTTGGACGCCGGATATGTTGTTCGAGTTGATACATCTCGAGACAGGTATACCTATAACTTTCGACACGTTGCATCACGCATGCAATCCGGGAGTGTGGGACTCAAAAGAAGCATTCAGAGTGTGTTGTAGCACCTGGAAAACCCATGGAGTTAATCCGCTATTTCATTACAGCGAGGGTGGAGCAAATAATAATCCGCGCGCTCATCTAGATTTTGCTACAAGCACTCCAAAGCAATGGCGTGATGACAATGAATCATCATATACCAGTGAACTGAACATCGATTGGGATGTAGAAATTAAACAAAAGGATTACGCAATACAACACATAATCGAATCCGAACAAAAACTACTACAACCAGTATAAATAATCACATGCAGGACAATGATCAAAAACTAATCTGGGAATCATATCAAGGTCAAGATGACAAACAGTCATTATTATCCCTACTTAATAAAATAGAGAAATTGATGCCACAAGTAGATGTGGGTTGGCAAGTAGCTAACGGTAATCAAACGGGTGTGACACCAGAGGTGAGTAATTTTCCACGAACGTGGGCTGGATTAAAAGATTTTCTAAGTGATATCTGGAAGGATGAATCATCTGCTGAGCAATTTGGACTACTAGGAGCAACATGGCAAAACACATCCAGTAAATACTCCCCGAGCTCGTCATTATATACATTTTTTAACGATTCACACAAAGCACCTGGTAGATCCAAACAATTAACACAATCATTCATTCAACGAATGATGGATACTGAGGCTGGGTTGGAAGACAGGCTGGCTGAATTTGAGGGAGAGCTGAAAGTAACACCAGAATTGGAGGATATGTTCAAGGCACAGACTGATGTCCGGTTGTTCATCAATCCAGAGTCAAAGGGTATACAATCTCGCAACCGTGCAGTGTCTGATGAAATCAATCGCTGGAAGCACGACTAATATATTTGATCATATTAGTTGACTTCATGATCAGCTTATATTATAATATAGGGATATGAAAGATACACTAGATAACATTAGAGGTCTCGTAGGCGGAGTAACAGTATTACTCTTGTCTGTGTTAGGTCTTCTGGTAGTCGGGCAGGTCGTTTTCGGCCCATCCGCTAGTCTCAACGTCATCGGCAACATTCAGTCGGTTGTAAACGGATTTGTAGGTGCAGGCGCGAGCCTCACTGGCATCATCACGTTGCTACTGGTCGTTTGGTTGCTACAAAACAACGCCACTTCGAAGAAGTAACAATACCCAACATTAATATGTTAACCCCGCTCCGGCGGGGTTTTTTGTGGCCTTTTGTCATTACACATGTTATAATATATAAATAATTCGGGACTGTACTGGATTCGACGTTCATTGAAAATTAATTGCGGCAAGCAAGAGAGGTGCCTGGCTCTTTAAAAAGGCACAAAAGTCATTAAATGGCGAAGGTTATAATACCGTTGAGGATCTGTTAGAAGCAGCTCGCGAAGAGTACGACAATATGGTCGACTTCGAGACTGTTGAAGCAGGACTCGCAATGGCAGCTTAAGCGCTGTCTCGTGTGTTGATTGACGCTCGATATTTCAACACACGACACTATCGAGCAAAAGCAGCGATTTGTAGAATCGACGCTGTGTAAAATACAATTCTGCTAGGACGTCGATGTCCGAGAATGTTCGACTAAGCTTGTGAATGACGCGTTGATCAGAGATGTTAACGGACGCGGGTTCGACTCCCGCCAGTTCCACCACTTTCAATAATAAAACGTGGATTACACGTAAAATACACTATATAATTATAATATGAATGAGTTACCAAGAAGACAATTCATTAGCGAATTAGCTAAAACATGCCTGGGTGTAGGGTTGCTACCACTTACAGGTAATTATATACACGCAGACCCTCTGGGTCCATCCAAACTACTAGCACGGGCACAATCAGTAATATATTTGAACATGAGTGGAGCCATGAGCCACCTGGACACTTTTGATCCAAAACCTGGTACAGATCAGGCTGGTCCTGTAGAGGCGATCCGCACCACAGCTGACGATATAATATTGTCACAATATTTACCCAATCTGTCACAACACATGCACAATGCGGCTATTGTCAGATCAGTCACGAGCAATCAAGGAGCTCACATGCAAGCTGGATACTTGATGCACACCAGCTATCAAAAACGCGGCACAATCAGTCATCCTACATTTGGTAGTTGGGTTAGTAAACTCAAAGGTAAGATCAACAGCACGATACCCGGGTTTGTGAAAATTGGAGGTGGTTATGGTAGTTCAGGTTATCTGGAGAGTCAATATGGGCCTGTGCCCATCATGAACCCAAGAGCCGGATTGGCCAACAGCAAGAAGGCAGAATATATCACTGACGATGCATTTGATCAACGACTGCATGCGGCTGAATTGTTGAACAAAAACTTCCGGAACAAATTCCCGGTGAAAAAGGTACGAGCCTATTCCGATCTATACAAGGATGCGGTACGATTGATGCGTAGTGAAGATATAAATGCGTTTGATATCGCTGCTGAACCTGAGTCCATGCATGAACTATATGGAAGCACAAATTTCGGTCAAGGTTGTTTGCTGGCTAGAAGGTTGATAGAAAACAAGGTGCGATATGTTGAAGTGACCAGGGGAGGTTGGGACACACATTCCAACAATTTCGAACGAGTCGAGGAGAATTGTGTGGATATTGACAAAGTTATCAGCGCGTTGTTGTTGGATCTGGAGAGACGTGGCTTGTTGAGTGACACTCTCGTTGTCCTCACATCTGAATTTGGACGAACACCGGATATCAATCCAGGTAACGGAAGGGATCACTGGCCTAATGCATTCAGCGCCATGTTCGCTGGAGCAGGTGTCAAGGGTGGCACGATATATGGTTCGAGTGATGATCACGGAAAGCGGGTTGTTGAGAATCCTGTGAAACCAGAGGATTTAAACGCCACCATAGCTAGAATGCTCGGCATATCCACCCTGGATGTGCACTTCTCTCCAAGCGGTCGGCCATTCAAGGTTGCTCATGATGGTGAACCTATACTGGATATAATCTCATGAATTTTATTGACTTGACAGAAATGTGGCAGGATCACATGTACAACGAGGTTGGACAATACATCAAGCATGCGGGATGGACACCGCGCGAGACTACAGAATTTTGTTCATATTTCTGTAAGTATTTAGGGACAAAACAGCTTGAGATCTTGTATAAGTTCATTTAGAAGCATAAATAATAATATGATAGACAGAGACCAGCACTTATTATGGGAGGCTTATGTAGCTGAAAAGAAAAAAGACAAAGATCATGACGGAGATGGAGAAGTAGAGTCTCCAGAGGATGAATATAAAGGTAGTAAAGATAAGGCTATCAAGAAATCGATGAAGGAAGAAGGTACTGACGGGTCAACAAGTGACTTAACCGAACGTGAGAAGTTTAAGTTAGCTGCTGATGCGGGTAAAAGAGGAAAGGGTCCTCTTGCTGAGGATGACGAAGATGAAGATGTTCAGGAGGAGATGGATACGCTGAGGTTCTCTGCCGAGGGTCGAGTCAATCCAGAGCAGTTAGTATTTGATGCGGTTTTAGGTTGGATGAAGGCTGATACAGAGGGACTTGTAACACCGGAGGATTATGAGGGATATAGTATGTCAGATGCTTTTGATGACGCGAAGGATTTTATTAGACAAGCAATGCAGGATATATCTTTTAGTGAGATAAAGGCTCATATGAATGATACTGCAAATTTAGGCGATCCGGATGAAGCCGCGTTTGAAGCAAGCGTTGACACAGACATAAGACGGGATGATAGTAGGTTGAGTGACATGCCGCCTCGCTCACCTGGAGTTTAATGACATTAAGACAGCTCATACAAGAGATCATACAACTCGATGCATTTGATGAGTTGTCGAAGGAAATCATAAAAATACACCCCGATTGGAGTGACAAAACTCCAGGTGATGTATTCAAGGTATATAAGCGTGTTGCAGAAGAAATTGAAGATCTCCCGGGTGATGATGAACTTATAGAGCACACAATCATAATAGATAATATAGAGAACACATTGTCTAATGTTACGGAGAGCTGGATGGACATATATTTATTGGATGAAGATGGAGATAAGTGGTCTATGGATATGACTGATTGGAACGGGTTGGTAGATTTAGAGATTAGTGATAATATATGCACCACTTTGACGGAGAGACTCGCGAAGATATTATACGAAATAACATTTTGGGGAACATCAAGACAGGCTGTGATTAATGAATCTAAGCAGCTAGCTGAGATGACTAAAAATAAAGATAATTTAATCGAGGTCACAATGGAAGAATTCATCGCGGAGTGTGACAGTCTTAAGTAGTTGCTTTTTATTATAACATTTCATATAATTATTATATGAAGTATGATCCAGAGAAGCGGAAAAATTTAAGAGAAACAAAAGCATACACAAATAAAACGTTCATGAACAGCCGAGAGGCTAGGAGCATTCGCATACAATGCGAGATGGTTGAACCAGCAGTGAGGTTGAAGAGACTGGGCGTTGATCATATGATAACGTTTTTTGGTAGCGCAAGGTTAGGTAGTAGTAATGAGTTTGACAATCCGGATTATAATAATGCGTATAAACTATCAAATAAACTAGGTGATTGGGTGAAGCAAACCGGTGATATTGGAATCAGTAGTGGTGGTGGACCTGGTATAATGGAGGCTGTAAATAGAGGTGCTCATGATGCAGGGTGTAAGAGTATTGGGATGGGAATCAGCCTACCTTTCGAGCAACATAATAATGCGTTTGTGTCTCCGGAGCTGGATTTTGAGTTTCACTATTTCTTTACGAGAAAATATTGGTGTGTGTATCTCAGTAAAGCATATGTCATGATGCCGGGTGGCGTTGGTACGCTAGATGAATTATGTGAAGTATTGACATTGATACAGACAAAAAAAATGAAAGCATGCCCTATCGTTCTATTCAATACTGAGTTTTGGAATAACGCTGTTGACTTTGATTACTTGATAAAATATGGAACAATCTCAGAATCCGATAAGAAGTTACTATTCATTACAGATAGTGTTGAAGACGCATATGACTATATCACTAGCAATATCAGATTGAACGACTAAATAGCTATGTGGATCAACGATTAACAATAGGTTTCTTCTTATTCGGATGTGTATTGATTTTAGCGACAATTTTAGGTTTTAATAGAATCGAACGATTAGAGAATATAATCATAGAGCAAGACAAAACAATAAAAATACAAAATGAGGCTATAATGATACAACGCGTTGAAAATTCGATGCTCAAGCAAATAGTTTACCCCAGAAATTGAAATTAAAAGAACCATCACCAGATATATACAAGATAGTTTACCGGTTGGCTAGATGGAAGACCAAAAGTGAGAGATATTTTAGTGTGTTTACACCACAAGAGGCTTTTGATGATTTCTGTTATGTATTCACAATGGGTCTTGTAAATAGTTCTAGGGTATATATACATGACATGTACCGGTATGATAGATTTGCTGATAGTTGGTACAGTGAGTTTGAAAAGATAACCGAACTACCAGAGTATGCAGTTAGAAAGAAAAACAAAATCAATCTAATCAAGCAGTAAATTTCTTTGTTTTAACCTTATTATCATTTGTAACAACCTCGACTTTATTTGCATCAGCTCTAGTATTATCAACATTACAGTCTTGTCCGGTCTCTCTAACTAGGTCATTAGTTTCCATCAAATGCATGGCTGCGTTTTTAAATAAATGACTATGACCATAATCAATAACGTGATCATCATTACTATCGCTAACTAACGTCAATGTCCCTCCAGTCCAACTTGGATGTGCGGTACCATGAGGACTAACTGCATGACTCCCTCCCATTATGTTACATTTAAATGTCAATCCTTCTAGCAACTTACTATATATCCTTGCTTTCTCGGTTTCGTGTATCTCAACTGGAGCAGTTATGTGATGACAACTCAATTCACCCTCTACATGCAAGCCTCCACCAATTACTACATTCTGACTCACTCCGAGGTTACTATCGACTAAGACTTGACCTCTATTACGCTGCCGGATGCTTATAATATCTGCAACTATACTTAAACGCTTACCACCATCTATATTGACTTCATTTTGACTGCCTATGTTAACTTGGTCTCCAGCTAAACTTACTTGAGTACCACCTATTTCAATCCTACCAAATGTCTTTATCGCGATTCCACCGGAACCTACATGTACATTCCACCTATTAGCGACATTTAAGCTATAACTACCACCCGGTAGATCATCAACATGCACTTGTTCAATCAACGGGCTTGGTGTTTGGTTTGCGAACACTCCTTGCTTATGTATAACCATCCTATCTCTATACATCTTACCAACAGGATCAGTCCGGATACTTGGGAAGTTATTCATGATTAGACCTATATTCTCGACTTTATGCTTAGCGATATATGTTATATCACTACCACCCAACCCTAGCTTACTTTCAATTGGAGCCAATTCTTTAGCGACTGATTCTAGTAATTTCTCAAAATTTGCATCACTCTTCTGTTCTTCAGCTTTCCAATCACCTTCCATACTACTAGGGCTATTGCCAGAGCCATTACAAGCTGGACACTGTCCACCAAATATACTACCACTAGTACCTAAATGTTCGTTGGCGCTTTTATATTGATTGTTATTAATTGTAAATTGTATCTCCCTACCCTCACCGAATGCGAATCGATTTATAGGGGTAAAGTATCCCTTGCTATTATTATTTTTAGCAGCCTCGTATGCACCATCCTTACCAGAGAAGGTTGATGTCATCCCGGTATATATAAATGAATTATATTGTCTCCAATAACTGATACGACCTGAATCGTTACACACCGGGCATGCTATTGGTGTACCACTTTTATTCTGAGTGAGTACTCCATTTTGTGCCGGCTCTCCTGCGACTCTCTGTATCTCAAACAATCCTTTAACTTGTGCCAACTGTTGCATTGTATCTCGCCACTTAAGATGGTGATTGAAATTCTGTAATCCTATTTTACGGTAATGGTCACCTCTAACTATAAAATCTAGATCACGCTCTGTATACACATTACGAAATCCCTTTACAGTGTCGTACTCATCTTCTTGTACTAGTTTTTGATTGTTGCGTACCGCGAACTCAATATTAGTGTGATTGTTAAACTCCATAAATGAACCACTATAGTGAGTCAATTTTAATATCTCTCTATTGTCTGTATTAACAAATTCTAAGGAACCTCCCTTTTGATTGATGACATATTTGTTTCTATAAGTTTCTGTGTTGTTGTCGAATATTTTCTCTTCTTGCTTGTCTACGTTTTCATACGCACCAGGGTAGTCTATACCATGCGCTTCATGACTGTCATATATACCTTTCCAGTCTTCTTTACCGTGCATTACACCAAACACAACAGGTTGCAGAGGGTCACCACCTTGAAAAAAGACCCACACATGACTGCCTACATTAGGTATACTAAAGCTACCTTTGGCGCAATTACTATAACTACTAGGACGATAATTCCATGCATATTTATTAGGTCGGTTAACACCATTTAACCTCTCACCTTGTGGTAAATCTTCAAATGGATATTCAGTATCCTCATTCATATCATCCGGGTCTGAGACATTAGTGAATGCATCATGAACCCACAACTTATGATGCTCATACATCTTACCGGGCTTTTCTCCAATATGCTCTTCATTTAGTTTGTATTTTTTCTCGACATCTGTCTGGTGTTTGTTTGGTTGTATGGTTTCAATTCGATTACTATCCGAAATTGTACCCACCTCGTCATGTGCATTAAATCTACCACTACCACTAGTACCAACCATGGGCATAGCGTTTTCTGCCCATGGTAATACAGTTTTCAACTCTGGTAAAATCTTATCTAGATCACTCTCTATATTGTGACCGGGAAATTTAAAACTCTTATCCCCTAGCTCTTTAAACCAATTTTGATACACATTCGCTTGAATATGTGGTACATATACTTTGATCCTTCCACGATAATCTGGATCGTTGTTTTGTACAACTATACCCAGGTACATTCCTTCATATTTTTTCATATCAATTTAAAGTATTCTCAAAGAATCGGTTCTTCTTCCAAACGTTTATCCCATATTTCGCTAATACACGCTCAGCACCACCTAGAGCGGGACCCACCTTGTGTACACTAGTAACATCTCCGGTGGCTGGGTTCCATTTTATTTGAACCATACTACGTGCCCATGGAAGTTCATTTGGTGATGCATAAAAAATAAAATGCGTTGGATCATCGTATGTACGTTTTATAAAATTTGGTAACCGCGGGTCTACTAGTGTTGATCTCTGATCTTCGAAAAAATCAACAGCAGATTCCTTCTCATTCTGTATTGTATTCTCAATCCAATCCTTTTTATCAACTAACACCTTTTTAAAGTTGTCACGGGCTGTCGGACCAGAATCATCATCCATACTACCCCACATCCAGTCACTCTTGGTAAATTTACTTGGATATGGTCTTGGATTTTCACCTGTTATTGTTAGCTTCCGGTAATCATATGGGTCTAGATCAGTTGCCAGCATATGGTCGATAAACCAATTAGCTAAATCCTCTCTATACACAGGTATCGAGTCATTAAAAGTGTTCACATACGTCATTGGATCAAATGTCTCGTTACTATCAAGCATGTACCTTATATCTGCTAGCGTTTGATCCATTTTTTTGCCTGTGTTCTTGTCTGTCACACTGTCTAGTTTTAACTTCTCTTCAATATTTTGCATCTCTGGGTAGGAGAGGAAAAAGGGATTTGTTTCATTCTCTTCATCCGCAGACTTTTGTATCATCTCTGCATATGCAACCACCCATTGCCGAACTATTACCTCCTCGGCAACTGCTTTCACTGCATTCAGTGCATTCTTTGCGTCCGAGCTCTGTATACCAAAAAACCCAAATTTCTGGAAATCGTTAGACCTGTTATATATTTGCATCAAGTAATACAAGTATGAGTCCATTATTGATAGTGTTTGATCCTCTGTTATCCATATCTTGAGGAATGCATCGGCTGATCCAGGATCATCTGATACCGGGTTTAGATTCTTAGATTGTAGCTTTTCTTGAGATGATTTGCTGCTCTTGTCTTGTGTTGTAGCCGCTGCGTCCAGGTTTGCTTTTGCTGAATCAGCTACCTTTGATTCTGTTGATGATTGTAACTCTGCCATCTTCTGAGGATCCTTCATAGCTGCAGCTCTTTCACTATTGCTAATATTAGAAACAGCACCAGTGGCAGCATCCTTGAGTTTCTTATTGGCTTGTCCGGCTTGCTTTGCGTATTGATCTGCGCATTTATTGTTTTTTAATGTAGCGGTTATACTCGTGAATTCTCCAACACCTCCTATTTTTGATGTTATTGATCCTTTAATTTTACTAACACTACCACCCACACTCAATCCTTGTAACCGGCTCTTAAGATTTGTCACTCCATCAATAGCACCTTTGACTGTGTCGGTAATAGTACCGGTGATGCCAGAGATGGTTTCCTCTAGTTTACCAGCCAGCGCTTTTGGTCCCAGTGCAGATCCTAAATTTTTAAGGTTATTAGAAATCATATCTTGTGCATTGTTCATCGCGGAACTAAGTCCTCCTCCTTTAGCTGCAGACGTGAAACCGGTAATTGATTGACCTTTGGGCATCTTGATACCATCTGGTAATGTGATAGATGGTGGTGTTGGTGGTTTTAAATCTTTACATGACATACTCAGTATTATTTATACCAAGTCCCTGCGTTTTCACTGTTGCTTGAGTTGAACTATCTCCTGCTTCAATTGATCGATTTGTGATTGCTGCTCTTTCATACCCTCCACAAGTAACGCGACCATTTTCTCATAATCGACACGCTTGTATGTGTCATCATTATCAATACCAGCACCTCGTTGTGACTCACTCACGACCTGTGGTACAACGGGTTCTACATCCTGTGCAACAAATCCAATCTCTCTTCCATTCCTGTCATTCCATTCATACTCTACACCTTGAAGCTTGAGTACAGCATCCAACGAATCTTTAGAATTCAGTGCGGTTATATTTCTCTTTAATCGAGCATCCGAAAAATCATAAAAACCAACGACATCCCCGCTAAAGTATGCTGCAGTTGCTGTGATTCTAGCTGCATCAACCCCGGCAGAGTAAAACAACCATTGACCAGGTGAACCAGTCGCGATCTTACCAGGCTGTGCATACTGTAGTCTACCATCAAAATCCTCTCCGGATGCATTTTTAACATCCATATACAAACCACTCGGTCCAGTAATTTCCGCAGCGTTCCAACCGGAGGTTTTACTCCAAGTAAAATTACCGTCTACAATGTCGAGTTGACTGTTCTTCATCTTGTTGGTTATCAACTGTCCAGTAGCAGAACAATATGTCATCACATGTCCGGAAGTTTGGTCAGCTTGACCAACCTTATTATCATCCCACACTCTCCACAACCAAGCGTTGGCGCCATGGCCATATGAACCATTTACATCTTTAAATACATCGTTCGTTGTTAAATTCCTAGTACCATCAAACTCAGGTGCTCGTATTAATCTTATCTCACCACCCTCGGTGGAATCTTTATTTGTATCATGTCCGATATCAATCGCGCCATTGAATCGCACGGTGCTAGAATTGGTGGCCCAACTAGCAACTTCGCTGCTTACTGCGGATTGATTGAACCTGCCCTCCCTACGATACAATACCACTCGGTCACCTTCGGATATATCCGCAGGATCATCATCACCATTGTACATTATACCACCACCATAAGATAAATTCTGACCAACAAACAAACTTGCTGAACTTTGTCCACTACCATATATCCTCACTTCTGCTTTTGAGGTATTTTCATCCACTGTTACATCAATACCATTCGCGGTCGTTTCCATGCATTTCTCTGTATCATGATAGAAGCTGATACCAGTCTTGCCTTTGAGTGTCAATTCACCGACACTTGTAGAGAAATTACTAGCGGCATCTGAATCAAGAGATATACCGGTACCATCCAACTCAATTGTATCTTTCGCGGAGATCTTGACATTTCCACCTCCGGCATTCAGTTGCGCCCTGGTATGTCCATATAAATCTAATAAACCGTCGGTAAACAAACTAAGATTTTTACCGGTGGTAGGTTGTTCGATGTAACCTCCACCGCTTGTGGTGTATATTTTTAACATAGCCTGGTAATCATAAGGATCTGCTGACGATCCTGTGCCAGCGTTCTTGTAATACCATCTAGATTCACCGGTGTCTGTTATAGCGAATCGCTTTATACCAGATGTGAATGCTCTTAAGTAATCAACATCACCCGGGTAATCCGTACTTGTAAACTCATCTGTACCGTACTTTGAACCACCAGGATTGTGCAAATTGTTTAAATCATTAACAGCTGTCCAATATGTGTCTCGGTCCGGGTCAATCACCCCACCTAAACTGCCCCACTGATTACCGGCACCAAATCCCTCAAATGTACTTTGTGTGGTGTTATATCTTATGGTACCTAGCTTTGGTATATATTGTGCATCAGTTGGAGATGATGCTGTTATGTTAAATGCTGAGTTAGCTGGTCGCTGAGAGGTTGTACCGACCGGTACTCTGATACCGTCTGTAGCATCAGCATATAGTGTGACATATGTTTTCTCAGCTCCGGGTGTAACTGTACCTATTTGCAGATGACCTTCAATTGCGTTACGATAAGCACCGTCTATATGTAATCCCCACCGTGTGCCAGTCAGACTGTCTCCAGACCCGACCGAGCCTTCAAAGGTGCCCCGGAAAAGATAACCGGTGCCTATGGTACCAACATCACGATCGACACGTGATCTTACACCAGTTGCAGTGTTTATCGCACCTTCATCACACTCCACATGAAAATACCCACCGGTTGCGTCAGTTGTTGTACCACCGATTCCACCATTACTATTCAAATGCTTACCAAACACACCATATGAACTATTAATACCTATCTTACTAGTCGAACCTTGATTGTCTGTAGTAGATATAGCGTAAACACCAAATTGAGCGGAATTTATTAAAGATCTATTTTGATCAGCCTGTATATATGCACCATACAAATTTGTTGTCTGAGTTGCTGCACCGGCGGTGGCTCCACTTGTTTGTCCTAGTATATACGCACCACATACTATATCATTATCACCACTACTAGTAGCTCTTATTCTAGTACCATACAATCGACCTTCATTGGTGGTGTCACCACCAGTGTAACCACTATCAACATCAATCATCAACCCGGAATGAACTCGATCAGTTGTGGCAGTGTCAGTGCCAGCTATATTCATATCAATTGACATGGCCGTTCGTGTTCCATTTCCGGTGGTGTGATCATTATCCACAATCAATCCGGTATTACCGTTATGATTGTTCTTGATAGTCACAGTACCAGTGTTATTTATCTCCATGGGTTGATTGGTGGTAGTGTCGTCATCATCATCATTGAACGCTACACCAAATACAAGTTTGGCTCCTTTGTCACCAGTACTCCAAGTTTCTGTAGCGTACGCGCCTATGTATGCAGCAGATTCCTTGATGCTGCTAGGTACATTACCATCTTTACCATCAAAACCGACACCACCTAACCAATTATTTTCAACAATGGATGTATCATTACGAACAATCAGCAACCCATCGTTAAGATCGGAATCGGTATGTTCGATTTGCATGGTGTTCAAAGGTTCAGTAGCAGAGCTACCAATTCCGATTCTTCCGGTGTGCATGATTCTCATGTGCTCGGTTGCTGTCTCAGATGCATTGCCTGTGGTACTGAACACCAACTCACCAGGCATATCACTCGTGTCAGTGCTTGTAGCTGCATCACCATGCACGCGGGCATGTATCATCGCACCAGTGTTCCAAGAGTTTTTATTGTCGTTCCATCCCTGAAACACCATGCGACCAAAAACATCATTATCATTAAGCGATATTGGATCAGTCTCAGTTCCTCTGGATTTTTGTAATATTATATCTGATGTGTGTGTACCTGTAGAATGTGTTGTGACTGCAATTTGACTGTTCTGATCATTACGACCGGTCTTTAACACCTCTAAATCATATTCTGGATTTGTTGTACCGATGCCTACATTACCTGGCCCACTATCTCCACCATTCTCGATGTACAGTGCAGGGAATTTAACATTACCGATATTATTACCATCGTAAAAAGCAGCTACTGGTTGCGACCCATCTTGAGTCACTGTCAACGCAGGACCAGTTCCTTTGTTTGTTATATCAACAGCACTTGTCATGTGTACAAATGTATCGATTTGATTTGTCACACCCTTGACCCATAGATCTCCTTCGATATGAGCACTACCAGCTATATGCAAAGTTGTAGCCGGTGAACCAGTTCCTAAACCTACACGACCGTTACTACCATCAACAAACAACGCGTATTTTGGATCATGAGCCAAATGATCATCTGAAGTTGCTCCCTGGTCGTTACCGGTATCAGTGACATCCTGTTTTGAGTCAAGTGTATCAGCCTCAACTCGGAAGTTCACATCGTTACTACTTTCATTAACAACAACATCAGTCGGACTTACTCTGAACAGACTAGCACCAGCAGCATTTGAATTATTATTTCCAAGCACATCGAATATCAATGTGTCATCTGATGCTGGCCCTCTTATCTCAACAGTATCGGCACTAGAATCAACAAACAGCATCTTACTACTCTTGTTACTCTCCACACGCAAATCATGATCACTTGTGCTATTCTCGTTAAAGACGATTTCTGTACCATCACCACGAATCACAAATGCGTTGTTGCTTGTGTTTGTCTCTACACGAAAATCACAATCGATTTGATCTTCATTTATAACAACTTCTGCTTGTTGAGTGTTACCGGCGTCTTCTTGGTTACCTATGCGTAGTAAATTTCTTAATGTAGATGGACTGTCAGTCGCCTGTACTAATATGGACACTTCACCAGCTTCTGTAGTGTTATCCTTATCTGTAGCGCGAGCTCGTATTGCCGCATACACAGTATCTACATTACCACTATCCTTACCCTCAAACGTTATAGTACCTAACGACATGTCATTAGCTTCATTACTAGCTGATCTAATGAAGTTCAAAATAGGCGGTGTATTTGTAGCTGTATTACTGTTGCGTAACTCTAGTAATGGATTGGTATCGGCAGCTGTTGTTTCGAAACGGACTGTCTCACCACGTACATTTGCTGTACCGTCTCTATCAGCCTTAGCGTCATTTATTATATACAACGCTCGCGTTCCGATTGCTGTCGGATTGTCGTTGTGTATTTTTACTAAATCTCTATAACCAGTAGACCCAGAATTGCTGTGCACATCTATGATCTTACCGGTGGATAAATTGTCAACACTACGTAGTGACAATGCTGTACCAGTCGTCAATTTATAGCCGTCAATTTCTGATATAACACCATTTGTCTGCTCACTATCAATTTTAAACGCTCGAGAATTAACATTGCTTGTTGTATCAAAATTAATCTCCAATCCAATACTAGCTTGTGTTCCATCTCGGTTTCCTTTTTGTTCGATATGTACTAATCTACCAGCGCTATCAGTACCACTATCATCAACAATATGTAAACCAGTACCGGTAGTACGATTGTTGGTGTGTAAGTAAATACCCTTCCCGGTGGTCAATGGACTAGCGTCTAGCTCCATAACAACACCATCACGTTGTTCACTATCTATAATAAAGGCATGCGAAGTAGGATTGTTAGTTGTGTCAAAATTCAAGTACAGTCCACGGCTCGCTTGGGTACCAGAACGATCACCTTTTTGTTCTATTAACACCAAACTTCCAGCACTGTCTGCTGTAGAGTCATCATGTATATGCAAACCAGTACCGGTTGTACGTGAGTCCATTAACAACTCAAAACCCTTACCAGTGGTCAATTTGTCAGCATCAATCGCCAACACACGACCAGTTGTTATCTCTGTTGCATCAACTTCAATAACGGTACCATCACGCTGTTCTGTATCGATCTTGATTGTACGTGAGTTTGGATTGTTGGTTGTATCCATATTGATATCAACAACATGGCTAGAGGCATCTCCAGATCGGTCCCCATCCTGTTCAATCTTGACCATCGCTCCAGCTGCATCCACTGCACTAGAGTCATGTAAGTGTATAATTTCTCCAGAGGTGCGAGCGTCAGTATGTACGTGTATGACCTTACCGGTTGTGAGTGGTGTAGCATCTACCTCTAGAACTGTACCATCGCGTTGCTCTGTGTCAATAAATATTGTGCGTGAGTTTGGATTGTTGGTTGTATCCATGTTGATGTTAACAACATGGCTAGAGAGCGAACCAGCACGATCACCATCCTGTACAATACGTACAAGAGCACCAGTGGAATCTACTGTACTAGAATCATGTAAGTGTAGTAGTGATCCAGATGAGCGGCTATTAGTATGTACATGCAAAGCTTTTCCAGAGGTCAATGGTGTTGCATCAACCTCTACAATTGTTCCATCTCGTTGCTCACTGTCTATACGTAAAGCGCGTGAGTTTGGATTATCCGTTGTATCAAAATTTAAGTCTATGCCAATACTAGCCTGTGTACCACTACGATCACCATTTTGTTCAATTTTGACAAGAGCGCCAGCATGATCGGCAGCTGCTCCATCATGTATATGTAATCCTGTACCAGTTGTACGCCAATCCATATGCAAATCGATGCCTGTACCAGACATCAATCTCTTTGCATCTATATCTAAAACCTTCCCGGTACGTATTTGAGTCGCATCTACCTCTATGACCGTACCATCAATCTGCTCTGTATCAATCTTTATTGTACGTGAGTTAGGGTTTCCAGTTGTGTCAAAATTTATATCAATCCCAGTACTATACTGTAAACCAGCTCTATCACCTAGTTGTTCAATCTTTATGAGTGATCCAGTTGCATCAACAGTACTAGTATCAACAACATGCAAGCCAGTTCCGGTACTACGACTATCAAATCCCAACTCAAATCCCTTTCCAGTAGTCAAGTCAGATGCACTTACTGTCATTGCAGTACCGCTAGTTATTCGTTGTGCGTCAATCTCGACTACCTTACCTGTGGTTTGTTCACTGTCTATACGAAATGCCCGAGCGCCACGACCTACAGTGGTGTCAAAATTCAGATCCATCAAGACAGTTTGATATGTATCGTGACCTCTATCTCCTGTGCTTTCTAGATGAAAAAGTGATACTTGTTCTTTACTACTACTAGTTGTAGTTGCATGATATATACTACCCGTTGTTAGACTATCAGCAGTGACATTGTAAACGTCTCCTGTTTTGAGGCTATCAGCGGTTATAGTCATCACATGTGCTGTTACGAGCTCATCGGCTGATACAGATATAACGTCAGCATTTATATTATCAGCATTGATATCCAATAATTGCTTGTCTGTATCTTTGTTGTTGAACTGTACTAGAGGTACGTCAAACGCTCCGGTTGATGGGTCGTTTTTTACTTCTAGTGTTGCTTGTGGAGCGTCTTCACTATCACCTATACTAACTCGATTATTTTTCGAGTCGATAAACAACATGTTAGGCTCATCAACACTCCGGATTATGAAATCTACATCAGATTGATACTTGTTGAAGGTTATATGGTCCTGCTCTTTGGTCGGTGTGGTTCCACTCTCAGCATAATGCACATCCCGAGTTTGCATTTGTATCATATCGACACCACCTACTCTGAAATTTATCTCATCTTGATCATCTGGATAATGTGTATGGATCTCACCAGATTCATTTACATCATGTGCAGATAAATCAGATCCGAACAACATATACGTCTCAATATTATCGTTGTGATAGATAAAGTCTTCAACACCTACCTGACCACGTACATCTAAGTCAAAAGACGGTGTATCACCACGATTGGTTAACAGACCGACTCTATCAGTACCACCATGAGGACCGTTATGATCTAGACCTATTCCAACTCTACCAAATTCATCAACCACAAATTTTCTAGCAGATGGGGTAGCAGATGTGTATAGAGTCAGTGTACCACTATCAAAAATTGATATACCACTAGTGTCATACATATGTATATCAGATCGATTCACCATCCGTATATGTGTTAAATCATATGTAACATACTCTGATTGCCGAAATACAACGTTATCAGAATGTATTTCATCTCCACCGTAGTAATCATATGGCACATAGTCATATGATGTTAAATCATAGTGTTTATTTACAGGATTGTGTAAAAAATGACCGTGTTCTCTATTCGGCCAATCGTAATAATCTTTAGGTTGATACTGATCTGACATGTCTTAATTATTTATGCCAACATCAGTTAAAAAACAGCGTTATGCGGGAGGCGGTGGAGGCGGTTCATCCGCCGGTAGTGCTGGTGGACCACCAGTATCAGGTGCTGGACCGAAATCTGGTGGTGCACCTACATCACCACCCAAAGCTGGTGCAGCACCTCCTAAATCACCACCCATTGCACCCTCTTCGCCGGCTGCTGCTGCTCCTTCTCTCCAGTTTGGACCACCACTCTCTAATTGAGTTAACTCCCACATCAGCTCTTTATCCTTCTTCAAGAATGCCCTATTAGCAATAACATCCTTATCAGTCCATCCTAAGTATTTCTTCTGACAATATGTATTTGATATCATTTCATTAGAAGACATGTTGCTAAAGTTACCGCTCTTTACTTCAAATATTTGTTGTTCTCGTAGTGCATGAAAGCTACTAGGTGCATTGAATTGAACATGTATGTTATCTTCTTTAAGATTATATTCATCCCAAAGACCTTTCATCTTGAGATGTGTTACAAATGTATTTTTTATACCCTCAGCAAATCGCTGATGCTGGCGTATTACAAACTTCGCGAACTTCAGCTCTTCTCTCAGTATCTCTGTACCGTCACTATAGCTAGCTTCCTCTTCTAATCGATTTGATGGTACCTTTAATGCCTTATACAGTTTCTTAACAAAATACATTAGATCCGTTAGCTCTCCTAAGTTCTGACCACCAGCAAGTTGTGTTACTTCGGTGCCGTTATTACCAGCTCGTTTTGCGAACCAAAAACTATCAAGCATGGACTGTGGATTGAATGCGTTCACTTGTCCGCCCTGGTTATTATCAAAAGTCTTTCTGTTCCAGTAATTGTGCATCAATTTTTTAAGATATGCTTCTGCTTTTGGAGGTGGCATGTTACCCACATCTACATTAAACACCAATTTTTCTGGTGCTCGGACCAACCTATACACAACTATACTATCCTCAATCATTGTGAGTTGTCTATATGCTCTACGAGCACGTTCGATGAAGGGTAATCTCATTGTTTTATCTTCATTCCAAATACCACTATGAACGTATGTCACTTGATTCTTATCAAATGGTATATATTCGTATTTTTCAACTTGTTGTGTCTTCGGGTTTAGTATCGGTTGTCGGAACAAATATCCCTTTATCAAAGTGTTTTGTACATTATCATATATAGGATCAATCAGCTCTGTTGGTATCAACAGTACACCTAATATTCCTTTGTCTGGGTGTTCATCATGTATAATGTGCTCAAAATATACTTCGGAATCTATCAACATACTACGAAAATATTCCCACCCCTTATTTTCTAGGTCAAAAAACTTTACTAATTTATCATGTTCTTTTGTTAATTCTGTTTTCGCAGCTTCAGTCAAGTCAGTATCCTTAAATGACACCGTCACAACCTTTCGAGTATCCTCATCAACGTTGATAATATCATCACAGATCTCATCTAATGCGTCGCCAACCTCTGCATATGCTGCCATTATTCTATAATCCTGTAGACGTTTGCCCTTATCATCATCTACATTAGCATACATAAACTGATGATAGTTTTTATCTATCGCTATAGCACCAACACCCTGATCCCAACTAACAATCTGTTGTGAGATACTATGCTTTGCTAGAGTTGCTTCGCGCTTGGTTCCGGTGTTATAAAAGTGTTTAAATTTTGGGTTTAATTCCTGTACACCGTCCATGACAAAATTTTGATTGTATGGAAGTTTGGATGCAACGTATTGCATAAAGTTTCTACCAAATGTAGAGCTTTTACCGGTATTTTGTTGTGATTGAGCCATGTTGTTGTGTATTATTTATTATAGTATACTTGATGATCAATGTCAAATATTATTATAGTGGTATAATTGGTTGTGACACCGGTGTGTGTGTCTCTTGTGTCATTAGACTACCGTCAGACATTTCATGATAAGGACCTGCGTATAATTTGCCGGCGACTGTACCGATTATATTACTGTTCATATAACTCGTCTTAGTTGTTACTGCTGTTGTTACCTGTCTCGGTTCTTGTGCCTCCAGCACATATAATTGTTTGCTGCGACCCAACTTATCATTAAATGTTTTCGTTTGTATCAACTTTACTGTGTCAAACGCTGACTCTATTGTATATGGTTCTGTCTCAACTTCAATCCTGATTATCAATTTTTTATTATTCGCGTATATTACAGTAAGTGTGCTAACCAATGACTCGCTCCCAACGCTAGCGAAATTGTAAGTATGCTCTATTGGTTCGATCCTGGGATCAGCGAAGTCACTCTGATCCGGTAAGTCCGCGATATCAAAATTAATGGGTTCTGCCCCGGTTTGTAGTTGTCTGTGTCTATATACCTTATCATTACCATCGTTTGGATCGAATATAATTTGGTTGATCTTCATACCATTTGTAGGTATTGGTAATGTTTTTGTATTAAACTCTAGCGATAGGGTGTGGCCAGAAAAAACCTCACCGAACATTGAGGTTGTTCTTAGTGTGTGAGTTAAATCACCAGTTGTCGGTACGGTTAGATCATCTGGAAAAGATACAATCCTAGAGAAGTCTTTATTTTCCCATGGTTCTCTTGTTGTGGTGTGAGGTGTGATTAGCGTTGAGGTGATTGCCTGACAATCTAATAGCATTGGACCAGATCCGGTTTGGATTATATCAAACACGCATATTGCAGTTGCGATCTTCGGACCATTGGTTAAGTTACATGTATATGACAGTGTATACACATCAGTTAGATCATTATACGTCGTTACAGGTGTATCAACACTCACAACATGGCATCCGGATAATTCTCCGGTGAATATCAATTCCTGTACATCTACAACAAGTGATTTTGTTGTTATATTCTCTACATCAACAAAATATATCACCGGTTGCGCGTAAGACTTTTCATCAATCTCAATCATTCGTGTATGACCGCACAGTATATTGTTAGTACTGCTATTGTAATAATGTTTGAATCCGGTTTCGATGGTATTATTATCAGTTGTATTCTTTAATATAAGTGATGGGTGATTACCTCTCTTCATTGAGTGTGTCTCACTATCGTATATTAGCTTCTCGACATATGTGTGTGTCTCCGTGTGTAAGATTAGCACTTCACCATAAACATCCATATCTTTTATTTGGTTGTTCAATACCTGCTCTCTTATGATCTCCCGGTCATATTGTTTATAACTCTCAGAACCTATTTTTATTAAGCTCTCATCTAGTACTTCTATAATATCATCAATAATGTAACCATCACTGCTCCTAAAAACTAATCTACCCGTTGGTGTGTTGTATTTTTGGTAATCAGTTAACACTATCTCATCATCCGACGTCAGCTTATCATAACGTGTTCTTGATACATTGTCCTGATAGTTAAAATACTCACTCACTTTTGATTCATTTGCTATATATTCTGCATCCCCGGGTTCACACAAATCCTCTGAAAACCGGTTCCCATCAATATCTTCATTTTCGAAAACCTCATTATCACTTAACGATGTGTAATTAGTAAATAGTACCTTCTCACTCTCACTAGAATCGTTCATATATCCAGTGTTGAAATATATCTCAAACGCGTCATTTGCTCCCGTTATTGGTTCGGTAGTGGATACATAATATTCCTTACCGTTAATTGTTGATAATGTATCTGAAAATGTACCAAACGCGTAATTATCTCTCACAACACACTGTCTTTGTGAAGGATCAATACGACCGCAGGTTTCATCTGTGAATAATCCACAATATGCCTGTTGATCATATAATGGTTGTTCGTCTCTGTAGATGTATCCATGGAAGGATATTTTCGTCATGACGAGCTCTGTATGTTTATCATTAGGCGCCATGTAGTAACTATTAAATGGTTCTAGTCGCGACTCCGGTACACCATCCGGGCTTATTATCGTAGTAACTCTCCGGAGGTCTTCAAACACAGCTGGGTGATATCTCTGCTCAAACTTAGGATCTACCCCACCTCGACGACCTCCTTCATATATTTTGTAACTCACTCCCGGTGTCCATAGCGGTGGTCTAGTCTTAAATGTATCACCTCCATCGATTAGCTGACAAACAGTATCAGTAGTGTAATCTTCCACTGACTCTCCTGCAGCGTATGATGTTGGGTCTCTTAATGATTGTACATGCTTGTACAATCCATACTCATTACCGTATATATCAGATGACCATTTTACAACTGTCTCCTTACCAGTGAGTAGTGTCTCTTGTCTCTCATCAATTGGGTATATATTATGATAATCACGCTTAAATATATCCGTATTCGCCCATCTAGGGCTACTCTCGTTAGTAAAGAACCCTACAGGATCTGAGGATTTGCTCATACCGAACTTAGTTACCCCATATATCTCACTATCGGATCTATATGAATAAAATCTAGCTAAAGTCTCATCATTAACAATGTCACCAAACAACCCGTCATTAGATGCATCTGCCTTCAACCACGTAATATCTTCAACATAACCAATACCAGTGTTAGCTATTGTTGTTGAGGTGTTTAAGTTGTTATATATTTTATCAGGGTTATCAGGTAGTGATGCCAAGCTCGGTGCATGGCTGTAATATGTAAGGGTTCTTGTTTTAGATGGTAGAAACAACTTACCGGTTTCATATTTACTAACCAATCCTTTAGGTCTCAACCTGTTGATAATTGGTAGATTCCTGCTATAATAATCTCTCCATGGAGACTTCGCTCTGTATATATTTGTTAGCTTGTTATCAATATATGCATATCCATCATCTCCAGCTAAGTTCTCAATATATTTCCTCTCATTTATTATATTAAGATTCTCTTGTTCCTTAGTATAATTTGCGAACCATTCGTACTCCAGTTGTGCGATACTTTCATCAGTATTATCAACTTGCTCAGTAACACTAAACATCAATTCTTCAGATAGCTGTAGTAATGGGGTGCAATTCTCCAAGCATTCTGATATTGCTTCCTCAAAGTCATAAAAAGTCGCTACAGTAGAATCTATTTGATATGTATCATCAGCTTCTACGTCGTGTTCATATAGATCAACTATATTGATCAGTGTCTTAGACTCTCTCAGGCTTTGTTGTATGTTAACTTCTGGTGTCTTTAAATTTTCCTCTGATAATATGTTATACAACTCAGCTTGCGTTTGTTTTGTTAGTGCTAATTTAGACCCAGTAAAGGCGTTCTTTATTGAGCTGTATTTTATATTCTCTCGTTCAGTAGAAAAATATTCAGTAATTTCCTTGATCTTTGTTGTAAAAAAACTTAGCGATGATTCAACGTGTCTAGGATTATTATAATCAATGTTATCTAAAAAGCGTTTCTCTTCATCTGTTGTGTAATTTAATGATATATTTTTGAGTAATGAAATATATCTCTGCTTCTTATTACTCTTAAAACTCTTTTTTTCTTTTTTAAGTTTGTTCCATGCACGGATATATTTGTTATATTCATCTCGCAATCCGGGGCTTCCGGAGGTGGATTCTTGTACGCGTTCTCGCCACTCCGTTTGAGTGAATGGTCGGATATCATCATCACCTGTACTGTCTATCAGTATACTGTTAATAGGTGTAAATGTTTTGGTGCTATTATACTCTCGTGGCATGCTTATATTTAATATTTGTTAATTGATTCAACGCCGTTGAATAAGTTCAAACCCTCTCTTAATGCTTTTTCTATCATAACATCAACATAACCACCTTCTCCAGACCACTTCTCCACTTCGTCAACTCTCAAGTCATTGATATCGATCGTCGTACCAGGTGCCTCCCAGTCGATCATATTATTTTTAAACTCTATTTCTTTATTAGCCTCTGGTATATATTTGAATATCGAGTAGTATTGCCACGCGTTGCCACCCACTGGAAAACTCATTCCCCAGCCCAATCGATCCAGCTCATCATGAGAACTCACCGAAAGGTTTAAGTTATATGTTTTTAGACCGTCAAACTCTTCATCATAACCAGGCACTTCACTTACATATTTAACAACAATTGTTCCGGAGATTTTCGGGTCATTTACACTCTGGTAATATAACTTCTCTGGAATCGGACCATACACGGGATCATCATCAGTTTTTATAACAATTTTACCATACTCCGTATACTGACCGGCGACGTAATCACCTATCGGCTCTGCAGAAGGTCCAGGAGTTGTTGTTATAATTATAGGATGACCAATACTATCAACATCAAATTTATATGTCCGGTTTCGGAACAATAGTATCGTGCTACTATTGGTGATAGGTCTTCCGAACATTGTTACAACATCATCATCTACAGTATATATCGGCTCCATCATTTGGGATGTTGCTAGATGTTCTTGATCTAATCGAATTCTAAAATTAGCGTTGGATATTTTAAATGTATCATCTTTTAATTGTATTTTAAAATCTCTTCTATCCTCTACACTTATTGCTACAGGGTTTACTAATGTATACTTACCAGTATGCTCTTCCTTTACTACATATTTATCATCAACATGAACCTCTAGGTTCTGTGTCAGTATCGCTCTAGTTTTCAAGCTATTGTAATACTCTAACATCTCCTCATTTGTTTTGCTAGGAAATACTCTTTTAATACGGTCCATCGAACTCGTTTTAACTTCACCATTCACCCACTCGAACCAAAAATCCGTTTCTGTTGGTAGGTTTCCTGGTCCCATTGATTCCTTGCTCTCAAAATACTTGTTATTATAAAACACATAATCACCAGAACCATATGATTTTTCAACATCATAATCAAACACAAATATTATCTCATGCCCGAGATTAACTCCAACATTACTTTGAGTCCAGTTTCCGTATTTCTCAAAATCCTTCTGATCACTAACCTCTAATCCTTTGAGCCTGTTATAGTTTATTGAAAGCAAATCAATCAGTCTCTGTATCTCTACCGGTAACGTATAACCTAGATCCACCATCTTATATCCAACCATTTGCGCTAAACCAAACAAGGCTTTGATAGTACATGTATCTATATCATTGTGATTGCTGACATAGTTTGAAATTCTCTCATATATTCGTTTACCCAATGAATCAACACCCGAGCCAACTGTACCAAAAGTAGCATTGAGTAAATCATTATACAATACCGGGTTTTCTCTCAAGGCTGGATGAGTCATATATGTTCTTATGTTACCAGCGAAATCTATATCTTCATTTGTTTTGACAACCTCATGTGACCCAGTCCTTGGTAGTAACTCAAACTCTGCACTCGATCCAGTGATACTAATATATCCGGTATCCTCATCTGTTGGTACTGGTCGTTCGTCATACTTATTAATCCATCTATAACCAGTCCAGTCACCATATGCACATATCTCTTCTTCAAACCCTGTGGCGGAAACTGGTCGCGCTCCATGCGCTTTGCGCCAGTCAACGTTACTGCTCACATAATTTTGCCATGCTGCTGCTTTTTGTGATTCTGTACCAGTGAAATGATCGTTACTTAAAAATGCTTGAATCTGCTCCTTAGTCATATAACTATCAGGGTATAGCATAAAATCATCTTCCGTTACTTCATTCTCGGACAGACTCTCAACCCAATCAAAACCAGAATATGGTTGCTGATACGTCTTTATGTTTATGTATGCACTTAAGCTTGGTTGATCAGAATTAATAGAATATAAAATCTTGTCATGGTTATTTACAACCAGTAGATTATTCGCAGTATCCATCGCTAAACCTTCTATAGTAGATCTTCTATCTGCATTGTCTCTTCTTTCATATGTACTTGCGGATAGTGTATCAAATCTAGGATCCTCAAACGCAGAACCAACTGCAACTGTAGTATCCACACACTTCTTTAAGTGGTTGTATCTGGAGCAATATCTTCTTCCCCATGCGAACCAAATATGATTATTATTATCCGGTACAATAAACCCAGCATTGTTTATCTTATCGAACGACTCAGCAGGTCGAGAGTGTATCGTAGGTTTCTTTATAACATTCAATACCAATGTTTGTGTGTTCGGGTAATTTTGATCTACCAGTAAAAACCTATCCGGGGTATCTCTAGAGATTTTAATTGACGTTACACCACTATCATATCCGGATACCTGTTCCGTCAATAATGCACCACTGGTGTCATATTGTATTGGATCAGTACTAAGTGGCCATGTGATATTCTCTGGGGACATTTCTTGAAACTTTAATGGGTGTTGACCTACGTTAAAGTATTGATTTTCAAAATGATATGTGTTACCTTCATATAGAGTCAGCTGAGGATTTACATCCAAACCATAACCGTCAATTAGCAATCCAGTCTCATAGTATTTCTGTCTATCATAATCATACTCTTGCTCCATATTAATAATAAGCGTTACCTCCTCATCCTTATGGGGTGTTGGTTTCAACATGTCCTGAAAATCAGTACCTCTTATGGAGCTCACAACAAATCTCAAGTTCAATTGCTCATCAAAAGAATATATTTCACTCCATGTTTCATTCGTAACATTACCTTCATAATCCAATCCGGTGGATTCTGTTACCGCCCAGATATGATCACTAACATCCACTGTCAGGTCACCGACAAAATATCGATCTTCTCCGGGGAAGTCATATTTATATAAAAACTCACCTGTAGATGAGTACCGAGCAATGAAGCTACATAAAGGATTTGTGTATGTTACAACAATATCATTATTTACACATGTATCTACAGTTGCGGGTTTTATTATACTCTCACCATATTCACCTGGACGTCCACCCACCTCAGTTAGTTTATATGTCGCGTCTTCAGGTTTAGTTGTCTCAGAAAAGGCAGTACGTATATCAACAAGCTTGTTCACTTCTGGTGGGATAGCAACGGCGATGATCTCGTTAGTCTCACCATCTATTTTTATAGTTGACACTGTATCGTATAATGTGATCCAGTAATCCAGTTTCTTATCTAAACTAACACTGCTTGGTGTGTACCCATATGCATCCTCATTATCTGGGTAATGATTCAATCTCGTGCTTTCTGGTAAAAGATCACGTATCGCTACTTCAGATCTCAGTGTGCGGTTCCTCCAGTATCTGACGATCTTATCAGTGTCACCATCAACTGCAATAACATCACCCAATGGATCAACTGCCAACCCATACATACCACTATTTCCAGGTGTTTGAGTTGATATCGGTGGTGTGTATGATTGTGTTAACCCATCCGCCCCATAACTATAATCACGATAATATACCGGTTTTATTTGCCAGAACCAATCATTTGTTGGGTTTGTAATATAATAATATGTTACATCAATACTAAAAGTCAGCGGCGGGTCTATCAATGTGTGTGCATAAAATCTATATTTCTTGTTGAACTCAAATCTCATCTCATCAGAGACTGTTAAATTAGCGAATGTTAGATAACTACCTGGTGTTTCATATGACTCTACTGTGTCATGTAATTCTAAAGATACACTCTCTGGGTGATCAAAATTAGATTTAATGGCGATGTATCCATAATAACTAATACCTGTCTTGGTCTTCCATTCTCTAGCTTCACCAACACCGGGAGCGAATAATATATCATCACCTCTCAAGAGTTCCGTCTGCTGCTCTTCAACCAATTCACTGAATAATATTTTTATAGTACGACCGTTGATTGGTGGTCTCAATGTACCGTCTCTGTCTGCAGATACAATCCTTATATATTTGTTCTTTTCTTTGTCTGGTAGAATTTGCCCTATGTTCCAGATCTTGAAGTCTTCATCTGAACTGAACGGTGATTTAACGCGAGTGAATGTACTGTCATGTCCGCTCAGGTATAAGGAAACGAATCCTTGTGCGGTTAATGTATCTGTAGTGATATCTCCACCAGAGAAGGCCGTTGTAGAAGCGAGCCATCGTGATGATAACGGTACCACATCATCAGATACTACTGTATTACCACTAAGATCTATAGTTCTAGTACAAAGAGAGATTGGCGAGTCTACAAATTTACCATTTTTAATTTCAAAACCATCTTTAATTCCATTGGATGTGATTGATAACTCTCTTGGGTAGTTGAATTTTACTTGAATCGGTAGACCGACTTTCTGTGTTTCATATACTTGAAAATAATTACTCTTCAGCAGCTCAAACTTTGATAACTCTTTGTCTTGATTTGTTACTGGAAATTTACTCGTATCAAACGATGCATAGAGTATTATGTCCTTATCTTCTGCTGTTGTTGATAATAAATTAAACTCATCGGATGATAGGTTATCATTATTATATGTCGCAGCAGCTACATTATCACTAGCTGTCGAATCTCTTTTGCTAGTCAATCTGTTAGGATTATCGTCAATAAAATTAACAACATTATAACCACTAGTACCAGCGAAAATTGCACCTATTTCTGTACTAGGAACGCGTACAATATTATTTTCATGCTTCTTGACGTAAATATATTCATTTTCTGTCTGGAGTCTCTCGATAGGTACATCATAATTACCACCGGTCGTAAACTTCCAGTGTGGAGTTAGATGTGAATCTGCCATCTTCCAATAATTACTATTAGATAATGGTTTACTCTTACTCCCTGTAGCATATAAATTCAAGTAATATCCACCATCACCGCTCACAGTCGCCCAGCTCTGCCAGCTATTCATTCTATACAATGTTAAGTCATTACTAGGAAGACCAGAGAAGCAACTCTCTGGTCGACCTCCGAAAGGGTCTGCGATAGCCTCAGAATACCAAACTAGTGAGTCTGGTATATAATTGTATACTTTAATTTCCTGTGAAAGTCTATTCTTATGTGTAACACCGTTCTGATCAGTAAATATACACGTTATGTTATAAATGCCCGGGAATTCGTAGTGTTTCTCAACACTCACTCCAGTTTGATATGTACCATCACCGAGATCCCACACCAACTTATCCATACTAGCTCCAATGTATGTATTTTGTAGTGATGATAGCTGTGCAGTAAATGTGAATTTTGTTAACGGTAGTGTGTATCCAGATAACTGTGTTGTACAGTTGTTAGTTACTCCAAGACCATTTTCTGATTCGAAGGGTACAACTACATCTGTAAAGCTTGACCCAACTAACTGTTTGTATGTGGCCATATCAGATTATCTCTATTTTATTCTCTATATCCGTCAAGTCGTATAAGTATGGGAATTGAAAATCTTTTAATCTGATATTCTGTGATGTTGTTTCCATATCTTGTTGTGAGTATACTGGGTTCCACACTGTAAAACTTAATCCTTTAACCGTTTGTGTGGTATCTACTCTTACTGTTTGTATATCCTTAACACCTTGTATATTTAAAATTTGCTGACCAATATCAGACAAGCTGATGTTCGCACCTAGTGTGACATTTGTGTTATCAAAGTATTTTTTAATTATATCAGAACACTCACTAACTATTGCAGCGTTGTCTCGAGATGACCCTAAATCTTTTGATATTTGTATCTTAGTATTATCTACATGCTCTAAACTATTATCCTCTCCGGCTGCTATGAGACCTGGAGAGACAGCCATATATACCGCATCCATTATAACAATCTCGTTACCTATCATGGATATATCCTCAACACTCTGCTCAATTAACCTCCTTGTTGCTGGTGATAGGAATGATGTCATGGGTTGTATTGATGATGTGTTTATTATTTTTGGTACTGCATATACATAAACATTACTAGACGTGTAGGATGACCCTACCTCCAGGTGATTGTACATCACTCGACTCTCTGTAAACGGATTCAGTATACCGATTTCCTCTGACAGGTATTTAATATGTGAGTCTAGAAATGACTTATTACTCATCACCTTGACATCAGATACCACCCTTCCAAAGTTTTTCAAGATGTATGTCTGATAATCACTTACGGTAACTAGTCTGTCTCGGGTTATATGGTGTATTGGTGCTTTCTGCTTGATACTATCTACATCTTCTCGATCTTGTGAATATGTGCTAGAGCTATCGTTTGTCATCGCTAGTGTCTCGAGATTATCAAATGTTATAAAATTTAGGTTTTCGGATTTTATATTATTCTTAATCGTATTGAAGACGTTCGTTCCCATCATAACAAGTTTATTTTTATCCAAGAAATTTGGACCAACTCTACCTCTATCACCTACAGACTTTAAGTAATACACCTGTATCTCATCACCAGCCTTCAACTTCTTACCATTAATATTGTTACCAAACTTTATTTCATATGAGAGATCGTGATTTAATCTCTTCTCAAATACACGATCTGTAGAGTTGTTCAAGTAGAGTGAATCTGTCTCTATATATTCATAATATTTACCGTCATCCGCGTGCTTGACGTATATATGTATATTAAAATGATCTATATGAGTATCTTCTTCATCTGTTGTTAACAGCATTGTTTCAAAACTATTGCCTATCGCTTGTGTTGCTGGAGTTTCGATCCATGTACCTTGATATAATAGATGGTAGTCACTAACTACATTAATTTCCTCTACATCAGTAGTTAGCTTTGTGAATGATATATCTGATACTGTCGTATAACCAACTCCATTACTGTTTATATACGTATATCTAGGTATTGTATATGTACCAGGAACTAGATCTGAACTAGCGAACATCTTGAATGCTAGAGTGCTTGTTTGATATCCTAATGGATTGTAATTTAACATCTTAACAATCTTATTCACATTCTCATAAACCGTTGCCTCTGTAAATACACTTTCTGTCGCGGTGCGGTTTAAATAAAACAGCAACACATGATAACTATATGCGATCACATCTATGAACGATGACATGTTACTGCCTTCATATATCTGATCTGTAAACATGCCTTGATTGTTTAATCTCTCGATCAATAATTGCTTTAAGCTCTGAGCATCAAATGTTGTGTATGCTGTCTCAGGTAAATCGTAGTCTGTAAATTGTTCACTCATTTTCTGTTATAAAATCGAATCCAGGTCCAAGTATTGCTGGATACTCTCTACTTATATTTAGTTGAGGTAACAATAATGCTAGCTTAATTCTGTACTGGTTTTTTTCCATATCTGCAACAACAGATACATTGTTTACTACAACTCGTGGTTCGTATCTCTCTATACCGTTAACAATCGCTTCACCAATCTCTCTAGCGATGAATTCATTCGCTGGTTCAAATAGCCATTGTGTTAAGTTTATACCGAATGTAGGGTTTAGTATTTTCTCGCCAGGTGTTGTTTGAAATATATTTCTAATACTATTCAGAACAGCTCCTTCATCAGAGCTAGTTCTCAGGTCAGTTTTCGTTACTTCGCTGAATAATGTTTTTGAGTCTGGTATTGAGTTCTCCGCTAAATCGAAGTATATATCTGTATACGTTACTCTACTCTCAGTTACAACATTAGGGGCACTTGCATTGCTTATTATTATAGACATGTATAATTATTTATTACATGGACTTAAATACACTTGGAAAAGGATGGGGGTTAGATAAATAATTAAGATGACCAGTAAATTTGATACAATATTTGAGAGTAACTTCTCTAGATTTCAAGGAGGTGGATTTCTAACGGGTGATGTTATCAAGCTCAAGGACGGTTGGGAACGTGACGAATGGTCACAAAAGGCACCAGCTCAAGTTATTGACAAACTCAAAGAAATCTCAGGTAACGACCTCGTAACACGTGTTAGTAGTGTTAAGGCTATTAGACCTGCTGTAAACTCTAGTGTTGATCAAGCAGCTGGAGCCGATGATTTTCATATTGATATAACACAAGAGATTGCACCTGGTAGGTTCAATGGTGTGTTTATGACAATACCTCAACACTTAATCGAGCTTGATGGAGCTAATGATACTCTACCGGATGTACCAGATTCTATGAAAAGAGAAGAGAATATTGATATCAAGCCGAAAGACCTGACTCCAGAAGATACATCAAACGAAGATCTTCCATCGGATCAGTTTGCTGACCCGATATCACAGACAGGTACTGATGATAAGGTTAATAAGAAGCTAGGGGACAAGGATATTAAATTACCGGGTGCTTCTGCAGCGCAGTCATATACTGCAGGTTATATTTCCTAATTTAATTGTAGCAAGCAGGAGTAGAAGTTGATCTCCGGATCTGCCACAAACGCGGATCTATATAAGTGTTCCGACACGATAACCATATGCTCTGCTTTCTTAATATCACTTATATCACTGGCGTCGTATATATAATCAAATAAACCTCTCAACAATTCGACGTAATCACCATTGAACACATGCTCGTTCTCGATAACCTTTTTACGAGCCTTTAATGTCAACCCTTGTTGTGTAATCTTGTACAGTGACTCTACAAATTGATCTTTTACCCGGATCAAGTGCTCGAAATCTAAAGTATTATTGACAATATTTTTCTGTATTTCGTTTATACACTTTCTCAGATCAGGATAACAAGTCTTTATGAAGGTCTTTAATCTGTCATCCGTCTTAGTGTAAGTAACATCTTCCTTCTCTAGTATTGATATAATTCTATCATTACACATCTCTATTGGAGGTGTTAGATCGAATGATTGACAGCGGCTCTGTAATGGGTCGATTATTCGATGCTTATAATTCGCAGTTAGTATGAATCTAGTCAGTTCCGCATGCTCTTCCATCGTATTTCTCAATGCGCGTTGTGCTTCTTGACTCAATCCATCGGTCTCATCTAGGATTATGCATTTTATACCACCGTCAAAACTTTTTGTTCTAGAGAAGTTTGTAACTTTAGTTCTGATTACATCTATACCATTTTCATCACTCGCGTTGATATATAAATACTGGCACTGCAGTACAGATTTACATAATATCTTGGCAAGACTAGTCTTTCCTATACCGGCGGTGCCTGCAAATAACAAATTTGGTATTGTCTTTTCTTTCTCAAACTTCTCGAATATCCGTCTATTGTTGTCGGATAATACAATTTGATTCAACAAATTAGGACGATACTTCTCTACCCATAAATCATCAAACATTTTCACTAATCTTTCGCTTCATAAATTCCTTATGTGATTCATCAGAGCTTACTAGAATCATCTCATGATCTATGTATGTCCATGACTTACCTCTCTTTATAATTTTACCTACCGGAGGATCCAAAGCCGTTATCATTTCGATTTGTTTCTGTTTTCTCATCTGTAAATTCAAAAGTTGGTTGATATAACTGATATACTACTAGCTGAGCGATTTTGTCACCAGCTGAAACATGATAGTGTGTAGATTTGTTAAAATTGTATAGCTTAACACCTAGATCTCCACGATAACCGTTGTCAATTACACCTAGATGTGGTTGTATATCATGTTTGAACCCTAAGCCACTTCTAGCTTCGATACGAAACCAGTATCCTGGTGTTATGTCAGCTAATGTTAATCCTACTTCCACTACATTACACCCACCAGCTGGAATCTTTACACTCTCAACTGCCACTAAGTCAAATCCCGTATCTCCTGTTAGGTCATCTTTGTTGTTGGCAGATGGAAGAACAGCATCTGCATGAGTTTTGATTAACTTAATCTTCATCCGTTTAACAAACTATCACCTTCGTTTAATTTCCTAACATTTACCTCCACCGGCATTGAGTTTCTCGACAACCAGTCTAATAGCTCGTTTAATTTATTTCCATCGATTACGAATGAACCGTGTCCTTGTACATCTACTGTTATCATATATATATTATATGAACTAAATCTTTATTTTTCAACATTAATTTATAAATACTTAAAATGGAAGACGATGAAAAACCAGTTGGTGGTGTAGGCGATATACACTCTCTGTTAGATCAATTGAAGCAGGGAACTAAATTAGCGAAGGAAGTGCAAAAACCAAAGTTCGAGTTACAAAAAGAAGATCTAGAGCAATTTATACTCAATAATACAGGTCAGTTGATAAGTGACAGTATGGAAACGATTGATAGTATCAAGGAGTTTATCATAAGCGCTCCGGAGCCAGAGGATGTACATTCATTAGCGGAGTTATACAAGGCGAGTACTGGTGCGATTGAGGCTTTGAACAAGATTCTACTACAGCAACAAAAAGCCGCTACCCAAATTACTGTCAAGACAATGGATATACAATCCAAAGCAGCTTTAAGTGATGGTAAGTCAGAGAGAATCAGTTTCACGCGAGATGAGATAATGGAGAAACTTGTTAGTGATGGTAATATTATAGAGATAGAAGATGCTGATTCTACTGACTCTGATTCTTAGTCTCAACTACACCTTTAACAGCTAAAACGTCTGTATTATAAACTTCATAATTATACGACGTACTCTTACCGTATCTACGTCGAGTTTTCTCGCTCAATTTTAAATCGAACGATTTGATACTATTCTTAAGAATATCGACAGACCTAGTAAAACTCTCAACTTTAATTAATATCTGTTTAGGTTTATCCACAACCATATAATTCTCACGATTGCTAAGTAGATCCAGCACTTCATATAAACCTTTTAAATGATCCTGTAATACACCCTGTACTGTCTCCACAAAACTCATCATTCTAGTAGGGTGTAGATAATCATTTACAAAATTATTTCCATGGGACTGTGTGGAGAGATTTGGCATAATTCCTGTGATAATATCATCCTTACTAGGATCTTCCATCATATTTGCCAAATTTGCTCGGAAGTGTGTGTTTGTTTGCCGGGATAATTGATGTGATAGAGCTAATGACTCCGGTTGCATGCAATACTTAGCGACACCAGCAGTTGTCGTGGGTGTCGAGAATTCATCTCCATATGCGGATACATTTATATCCCATATCGGTAGTGTTGATGTATCATATGCATCTGTTGTATTTTTTAATTGACCTACACTTTCACTAAATTTAACAAAATACTCATTATCATCTCCAAGTACTTTAATTAAGTCACTCTTCAATACGTCATGTGAAGTATAAAATTTCTCCATCCACCATAATATAAACCACGGGCTCATATCCTTCATACCGAACTTCTCTTGCAAAACTTTTGGATTTTTTTGTATATCTAGTAGGGGATCCACAGGGTGAGTGACTTCCTTTTCAGTTGTTATTGTCTCCCATTTACCGGTTGCGTCTGTTTTTGCATCTGATTGAGGTACCCACTCTCTGTGTGTGGTAATAACTTTGGCTTCGACGCTATTTTCACCCTTTAGTGATGGTTTATCATATTTGTTACCAGTTTGAGTTTTAATTAAAAAATTATCCGGGAGTTGATCTCTATAGTTCTTATTATGCAGTTGATCCTTAGTAATATCCCTCTTGATCACACCGTCTTTATTATCCTTCAAGTTAAATTCGTTGTTGTTTATATCCTTATAAAACCCCACCTTACTCGTTATAGGATCACTATGTGCATCACTATGCCAGTAAGAAATATTTAATGCGGTCTCTTCAGCAAAGGTTTCCACCAAGTCAATATAATCTGTAACATTGGATTGTAGATCAATCGATGTGACTAGGTTTATATCAATAAAATATGGGTCTATCTTTTGCATTAGTAATTAATGTTCTCTGGATTCTTGAAAAATATATCATTTGTATCAAATCGCTGATTTCTATAGGTATACGGCTTTACTGCGATGATACTATTTTCGTATTCTCCAGTGTTTGTTATTCTGTGTATAACTTTAGTTACAAAGTACTGACCTAATACCTTCTCTTCATACTCACTATCCATGTAATTGTTATCTCTATCAACTGCGATAAAGACACCACTACGTCTACTTGTAGTACCTCTGGTGTTGAAACTTATCGTATTTCCTAACAATAGCGCGGATAATAGTGTTTTGTTTCTACCTACGGTTAGACTTAAAGTCCGATCTGGCGTCCAGCTAGACTCTACACTGACATTTAAGTTTTTCTCACGTGTTGAGTCTGTTAACCAACTGGTATATCCGCTATTATTTTCACCACCATACGTCTTCGATACATATAGTGATTGAAAGTCATTGTGTACTGACTTGATGTTTCCAGCAGCCATGTCAACACTGAATAGTTTATCTTCTTCATTATATCTATGCACTATGGTGCTGTTTAATATCTCTTGACAATCAACACCGTTTATCTCTGAAAATGTATAGTCATCTATAATAGACAAATCCGGGTAGTGATAATTTATCATACCAGATCTAGCCGATTTACCAAATGTCTTTCTTTCCGGAGGGATTGTCGTGCCACCAGATGCTTCACTATCAAACGATATCAAGAAGTGTTCATCTTGATATGCCCCGGGACCTCTTTGATTTGTTGACCGGTTGAAATATTCAGATATAGGTAGAAGTTCCCATCTTTCAGACATTCTCTGCAATTTTAAAATGCATGGCTCGTTATTATGTGCAGATGAACTCACATGCCTATCGAGTATATATGTAATATCATCGTACGCTTTATATTCACAAGGACTGGTGTAAAATAATTTACTTTCCCCAAATTCCCAATTTGATGAGATGAGATTATCTGTATCAGTTTCAACGAGTGTTGAGAGTAATATATCCTGCAATATCTCTCCAGTACACTTTGACCTAGAAGAGTTTGTTTGTTGTGTCAGTTCAGCTTTCTTCTGATCAGAGGTACCAGCGAGTTGTAAGTGTTTTGCTGTACTATAAAATGATGTTCTTTCTCTTAATTGTTGCTTCCGGTAATCATGGAAGTATAATTTTTGTTTCTTGTATCTCTTACCTCTGGTATCTAATACATCCTCAATTGCATAAACACTAAACAAAAACTTAACTGTATGTACAACACTATCTAGCTTTTCACCAGGTTGTTCATCATCTTGTATATACGGTTCCATATGCACATATAATAAGTCTCGACCATCACCTCGAAACCTGTAGGGTAATGTCTTCACAGTATCATTTAGATTATCCCCATCATTCTGTATTCGTGTTTGCGCTCTCTCAAGCACATCATCTGGATTCAAAAATGTCAAGTGACCCTGATGGAACCATTCAGTTAAATCGTCAGTTATTACTAGTTCCTCGATACTACCCTTACGTATCTTAACTGCTCTGTTATCCTGGTTAACTAGATAAACTCCAAACCGAAATTTTCGATCATCAAAATGCTCGACAGAATTTATGTTACCATGATCTAGGTTTAAATGTGTTATTAGATCCTCAAAATACTTTATAGTTTTATTCATCAGACTTTCTCTTTTATTTTGTTTATAAAAAGTCTTACAGCAGCTGGAGTAGGTACCATGAGCTTACTCCCAGGAGGTTGTGGTAAAAACGTATCATCTATATTATTCAAACATGCTATCATCCACCATAGATCAATTCTACCGTAATGCTTGTATGATATAATTGTCCATGCCTCATTCGGTTTGGTGTGATATGTTGTGAATAATTGTCGATCGATATTCTCTGGGAATTTCACTGTGTTGAATAAATTATAATAGAAGTACTTTCCTTGTGCTTGTTTATATACATCAAAAATTCTCTCAAGCTTGAACTCTTGATCTTTAGATAAGTTCAATAAAGCCTTGACCTCATACTTATCATATTTAATCGCCTCATCCATTGTTTACAACTCCTGTTCGTATCTTATCGTTCATTGATTCGCGAAGCATCTGATGCTTCATGTTTTGGGTCTCTGCAAAGAGCTCGGTATATGTCAATGTTACCTGATAGGCATCCGGTATCACGGTTAAAGCCTTTCTTAGCACCTGTCTCCAATCACCTGTTGCTGTCGCTTGATGTTGATTGTCTGCATGATCTAGAAAAGGTACAGGTATATACATCTCTCTTCGAGCGCCCACAAAGTCTACTGTCATGTTTGTCAGTGCGGCATACTTACTGTACCATACACCCGGTATGTATGCTTCATATATACATGGTGGGTCAATTAAGTCTCGGTTTACTCTGTTAGGGGTGTTTTGATATGATAATAAATATATGAACTGCCAATTCTTGACGACCTCTGAGTACGTTTTTGTATTGAAAAGTGGAAAGGAGACTGTGTATGATTTCTCTCGCCCAGTGAAGGAGAATGCCTTTGGTTCTTCAATCATTCTGCCAGGCGAAAACATCTTTCGCAAGTTAGCGGTTTGTAATACCTTGGTTATACCGGCGGCAGCATCACTTAATCCAGCGACGAGATTACCGGCACTATCCGGTGCAGATCCAAACTGCCCGGAATTCGCGACATATGTATCTTGCATGTAAGGTAACGTGTATTTAAATTGTGTAGGTTTTGTTGTATATAGTACACTATAAGGGTTCATCGGATCTGCATATGTTGTTACTGCAGCTTCCGGAAGCATTCCTTGTGCTGCACCTGTTGTCAACTTGCCTCTCTCTGCATCCTCTTTTTGCTTCTTTCTTTTATTGTCATTCTTTACATTATCATCAGCACCTACTAATAAATCTGATGCGCTCCCAAAATCAAACCCTTCACTACTCACTTGGTCATATACTTTTTGAGCTTTATCTGCAAAAGCACCGCCTGCTTCGACCATTGAGAATACATTATTAGCTAATTGGTTCAACATCGGGTTCATCAAAATTCTCTGTTCTTTTAAGTTTAATACAGGTACCTCTCTCCTTGCTGATATCGGTGATTCCGTCCAGTGGTGTTTATCCCTTATATTAATGTGTTTTGATGGTCGGTCACTATCTTGTACTAATATATTATCTGATAATTTATCACCAACCGGTGATATACGTGGAGCTGGTCCGAATCCGCCCATCCTTTGTAATGCGGCTCCCTCCTGACCAGCTTCAGACATGCCTAGCTTTGTGGGCGCTGTCATTTGCCAATAAAATTCCAAATCAGCAGGTGATATATCACTAAAGTCTTCTTGTAATCCGTATATCGTATCTTTATATTGTTGTGCTTCGGCCATTATTAATATTTATTCTTGTTAAGTAGTCTACCAACGACAGAATCCCTAAAAGACATGATTCCTGACTCTGTTGTTATGTTGTTTACTGTTGTGCTGTTACCACCATTATTTACTATTGTATCCCCTTGTTTATCTATAAGTCCGTTCTGTTCCAGCACATTGAGAGTCTTTTTCTGTACTTGCTGTGTTTCTGACATTAGGTCAACCATCTTATCTAACCTATCTGAGAGTTTCTTTGTTTCTTTTGACTGGTCATTCCCAATATTCTTACCGGATTTTTCATACTGTACGGATTGCTCATAAAGGGCTTTGGATCCGGAGTTGATGTTCTCGCCGGCCATCCTTATATACTCCCAAGCATGAGGACTAGAGGGTATAGGGAATTGGTCTCCGGTTGCTTCTTTAATTTTCTTGGTACCAGCATTTAATGCATCTCCAGCTTGGTTTATATCCATTGCTGCAGCATCTGTGTTTAATTCCGGTATTCTAGAAGTAGATTCTAATTCAAAGTTAGTACTTGGGAGGGACTTTTGTTGTTCTTCCATTTGCTGTCTTAATCTATCAGGTGTTACACCCATTTTCCTTAGACTCTCTGTCAAGCTCTTACTTGTAGCTGATTGGTCAGTATATATTTTTTCGAGATGCTTGATTGACTCTTCGGTAACATTGCTACTTCCATCAAATTTATAATTACTCCCAGCTAGATCTATAGAACCTACACTTTTAAGGTGTGTCTTTATACGGTCTGTAGTCGCGAGTGATTTCTTTTCAGACATATTTTGTGTTTGTGATGCTAGACCTAACAGTCTTAAATCCTCATCGTATTTATCATTGACTTGATCAGCTCCCCATACCTCATCTTCCTTTAACGCTTTTAATTTAGATTTTATTAAATTTAATGCTTTTGTGTCTGACATATCCGATACATCACCTACTTGTTTCGCGAGTTTTGTATCTTTAAACCCGAATCCTCCCTTTCTGAACGCCTGTAACACTGACCTCTCTTGTGATTTAGTTAATTTGTCACCCTTGCCTACTAGTCTAGCTACAGCTTCAGTGAAATCCTCGCTTCCCTCTGCGAAGTTATCCCCACCGTACATCTTATCAACATCCGCTCTTCTCTTTGTTATTGTTTCTGCTAATTCTGGTGCGATTCCATATTCTTGTAACTTTGTCGCTGTCTTCTTAGTTTCTAAAGCTTTTGCTGCGGATAACCTGTCTTCATCCCCGAACAGTGCCTCATAAACCTTCTCACCTACAACTCCACCTGTTGATTTGATTTTAGCTTTCAAATATCCCTTGACATCAAAATTAACAATCTTATCAAAGATATTTTTAATACCATCCCAAACAACAGACACTTTACTCCACACATAACTTCCTATATCCTTCAGCCCGTCAGGTACTAATCTAGAGATGTCACCGGTTTTAAACAAACTTGTCAAACTTGTCCATGTACTAGCTATTTTTTCACCTACCCACTCACCCACATTAGTAACACCTTGCGTTAAACTATTCCAACTCTTCTTGAGTGATTCACTAGCACCAGACCACAAGCCTTCAAACCAACTCCACACATTTTTTATCTTACTCCAAATCCAACTACCTACATCACTCACACTACCTGTCAAATTATTCCAACCATCTATCAAGGATTTTTTAGTATCAATCCACAAACCTTCAAACCAACTCCATGCGTTCGTGATATTGCTTGAAATCCAGCTACCCACGTCGGTTACACCCGCGGTTGTTTGATTCCAACCACGCTCGAGTGATTCACTAGCATCAGACCACAAGCCTTCAAACCAACTCCACACATCTTTTATCTTACTCCAAATCCAATCACCAATTGAACTGACATTAGATGCTGCTCGATTCCACCCATCTTCAATTACCTTTTTCGGGCTATCCCACAATTTCTTCAACCAGCTCCATACATCTTTTACTCCGGACCAGATAAAGTCCCCAAAACTATCGATTCCACCTGTCAATGTATTCCAAGATTTTTTAAGAAACTCTGCTGCATTTGGAAATTTGCTGGTGAACCACTCCCAAACCTTCTCTACAGCAGTCACAACAAGGTCTCCGATTGAAAACTTTTCGTTCCACTCTTTAACAGCACCTGCTTGTTCATCAAAACCAAATAATCTTAAAAACCATTCAGATATCTTACCCAAACCAGTTACAATTAAATTCGGCAACCAAGTCGTGATGTTTATCATGCTTGTTATTGTTGAACTAGTGCTATCAAACGTAAACAATTTACTGAACCATGTTTTTATAGTCATTATCACACCCTTGATACTGTTAGTTATAAATCCATCCTCAACCCCGTCAGTAATATCAGATTCTGCCCATGATATCAAGTTTGTGAACCATTCTTTTACACTATTCCATGTCTCTATAACCTTGTCCTTTAATGACCATACAACACTTAAATCCACCCAACTGAACACACCTATCAACCATCCTTTCACATTCTCAAACACTGTGCCTATAAATGTACCTAAGTTCCACTCACCCTGCTCATTAGTTCCAGCGGTAATTCCCCAAGTGAATATCCCAATGAAAAAATCCTTTATTTTATGTTCAATTGTGTTGACAAATTTGAGTAGAGACCATCCACCGTCTGCTGTGTCACCGAATGATAATATCTTTTTGAACCAATCCTTGACGGACTTCCATGCTGGATCCACAACATCTTCTTTGAAGCTGAACGGTACATCTGGATCTCCCCACTTGAATATATCTTTCAAGAAATTTATAGCCGGGTCTATCGTCATACCTAAAATCCACCCTGCGAGATCAACTGCGCCATTCATCTGAGCTTTCATTCCTTTAAGAATTCTTTCTTTATCAAAAGTAAAAACACCAACAATAGTATCCACCAAACCACCAACCATGTCTTTAAAACTCTGTAATATACCATCAACCCCTTTGGTCAGAGCACCAGCCATGTTTTTTAAACCAATCTTTTCTAGTATCCATGTTGGTATCGCCACTATCAACTTAACAAGATCACCTACCATAAAATCGAACAGAGCGTTAATACCACCTTTGATTGCACCTGCTATTCCATCCTCCTTGTAACCTTTGATAGCACCCATCACTGTTTTGATTGCGCCCCATAATATTATTATCGGAGCGAATATTTTACCAATGAATTTACCAATTTTACTAGCCACCGTGTATATTTTTGTTTTTTGTATCAGATTAAAAATTGTACCACCCACACTTTTTACTGTGCCTAACACCTTTCCTAACACACCACCCACTTTACCAAAGATTTTACCAAGAACAGGGAACTTTGCTCCCAATCCACCGAAAAAACCTTTGATTGTCCCAGCGAAGCTCTTGATTGCGCCCCAAAATTTACTCTCTGTAACAAACTTTTTCAGACCTAAAAACCATTTTTGATTTGCAATTGTCTGGAATGCTGTAACTAGTGCAACAATAGGACCAACCACTACAGCTAAGATACCTATACCTAACTTTTTAAGAAAATCCCATGGTCCTTTCTTTTCTCCCTCTTCACCTTCAAGTTTTTTCTTTAATTTCGCCTTAGGTACAATTCTAGCCAATTTTTTCAGTGCCTTGTCACTAATATCAACAACATTTACTGATGTTACCTTCTGTAGTATTTTTCTAGGAGTTCTAGACTTTTTATCTCTAGCTATCTGCTCTTTTTTTGTCTTTTTAGCAGCTTTCTCATCTATATCCTTCTGCTTCTTGGTTATCTCATCAGCCAACTCTTCATTCTTCTCTTTTTCTTGTGCTAGTGGATCAAAGAAGCCATTTTCTCCAGCCATTCTTTGATCTGTCACACCTTCCGCAGTGGTGCGTGCATCTAACTTCTTTACTAGATCTTGTAACGCATCAATTAAACTACCTATCTTATCTTCCATTGGTCATAAATATTTATGACCTGATCTACTATTCGTCTGTAAAAAGTGATGCGTCGATGCTTATTTGTACATCCTCCGGGAGATTGTCACTTGTTATCGTTTCAATCTCTAATACTCGAGAAGCTTTTATCTCCTCGGCGACCTTCAAACTTATGTTCATTGGTAATGATTCAAATATGTTTATAGCTTGATTTGCGTCAATACTACCATCTAATTGTAATATGTTATCACCAATAGATATTGTATCAACATATTTGACCATCTCATGGACAAATATATCACCTACCAGATCCGATAATGTAATTTGTGTGTTTTTCCCGGTTTTTTTAGTATTTCTTGTGAAGATTCGATTATACCTTGTATCTAACTTCAATCCAGGTACACTCCCAGTGATTTTAACTCCAGAGTCTTCAATACTGAACTTAGATTGAGGCACAGTCTTAGATCTTACCTTTTGTATCTGTTCATCAATACTTATGATATAATCCTTATCTTGTTCTGTAATTTTTATCTTATCACCTACTGCTTTTTGCCTCAATTGTAATAATATTGCGGATTTGTCAGTTATTTTTATCATCTCTTTCTGAGCTAAGCAGTTCTCCAATATTATATCATTCATAGCATTTGCAAAAGCTAGATTTTCAATCTCTGTATCAACGCCAGTAGATAATATCAATTTTTGTTGCTTAACAGTTAGTGGTTTAAAGTTTATTTCAGACTCTAAACTCGGTACATATACACTCAATATATTTTGTTTATTGAGTTCTGTTATGCTATTCAATATATCATTAACATTTGCCTTCTTTATGACAGGAGCTACAGGTTTTTCATCTTCCATTTGTTATATTTAGCTCCTCATTTTGTTAGTTCAACTACTCTAAATCAATCCCAATTACCAATATCACTCATTAAGATATTTATTGCTCTTGACCTGCATTAGGTAGAGTCATGCTAGATTTTGATTGACCGGAGGATTTTTCTTGTGCTTTCTTTTCCTCCTCTAGTTCCTCTTTATATAAGTTTATATAATTTTGTGTATCAATTGGTGTTATTTCGTCAATATCAGATAGTAGAAAGCCTAGACGCTTCACCATGATATATCTGATGTAGTATTGCTCTTGCAGGTTACAATTGAACATAGCTTTTATAAACTCGAGCATGCTATTATCAAATAGCTTCAACTCTATGTTACTTAGGTTGTCATCGTTCACAGACTCAAACACTCTTATACGGTATTGATGATCAACGCTGGTTATATGTGAAATGATTGTGTTCAATGCAGTGCCTGGTAGTTCATCTAATATTTTAACCTTTTCATCCACGCTCATATCACATAAATCATAAATCTCACCATTTATGTGTATCGTCTTGAGTAATTTAACTACAAGTGTATCAAAATCATTTGTTTCAAACCCAGGAGGTGCTCCTACATCTATAGAATAATTATCCGTGATTGGTATATTGGTGATATACCCTAGATTGTGATTCGTTACTTTATCGAGAATATCATACAAGTCTAATTTTAACGTTTTCTTGACCTTTTCATGGCTAGTCTCTACTACAGACTCAAAGTCAAATGTTTGAGAAACACTCATGATTCGCATGTTTAGTAAAATACAGAATAGGTCGACATTAGTTAACGTGCTCACATCAATCTCAGATTTACAGCAATCAGATATCATCTCAACAAACATCTCATTAACACCCTTGTTATCGTTATTTTGAATGTATTTACCAATGGTTAAATGTGTTTTTCCGTCGAACGTGATGAACGGTAAGTATCTCTGCTCAACAGGGAGATACGTTTGATATGTAAATTGTTTATTTGTCATCTATCCGCGTCACTTCTGAAGGATGCACTAGCACCTCTACCTCTATTTACGCTTGGTGTATTCATATTGCCATTTGGTGAGACTGGACTATTACCCAGAAACCCTAACACTTTGTTGATTTTCTTTTTAATTTTATTCGCTTTATCAACAAATTGTTCAACTTTTCCGAGCTTATTCTGTAACTTCCGGAAACCTTTACTCTTACTTAACAATTTTGTCGCCATGTCCATTACAAATCTTTTGAACCCACTCTTGTTCATATGATCTGTCATATCTTTTCTGGGCAGACTCTCTATAGTATAGTGTGTGTAATGCCATTGTGTTGTAAATATATCAAAATTGTTACCATCCTGGTATGTTAGCTCTTTAGAATCAACGCTCACGGGTACACAGTTATAGAATCTCCATATTTTTCTCTCTAATAATGGTGTGTATTGATATGTTTTGGCAAGCTGTACAATACTTATATTTGCCTTGATATTTCGACCATCAGTTGGTGGTCTAGCCACTAACCCTAAGTGTGATGTTAATATTATCCATGGACGGATTACTAAATCGACAAAACTACGGTTGGTTTCCCGCCACTGTAATATTAATGGAGCCATCGGACTTCGATTTCCTCCTACCTTCCCGGGAAGAAACCCCATGTTGTTATCAATCGCTACATCGTTGACTTGATATTGCTCTCCAGGAAGTACAACACCTTGTGCAAGTATACAGCCATGTTCATTACCAGTTCGCATGTAAGTTTCCTGTGTTATCTCACGCTTACCTTGATCGATGTCCCATCCTGGGCTATATGTAGCCGGTTGATCAATATTACCGGAGTGAACCGGGTTGTCAGCATTTTCATACTGATGCATGTTGTGTGTGTTTATATATTTTGGAATAGGATGCGTTTGTATAAATTTTGTATCCGTTGACCCAGAGGCAGCTTCTATATTAACTAACCATAGGAATTTATTAGGTATAGCGAACTCCCATTTCTCCATGTGTTGTAAGAAGTTTTCTGTATAGCTGAACGGATAGTTGAACGGGAAGATATCTGTACCTAACAGACCGTCAACCTTTTCACCTATTCTACGTATATCATCGAACATATGTATTATTATTTATACCTATACATAAAAAAAGCTGTACCGATAATGATACAGCCTTTTTTAAATTTCTTAACGACTATTATAGTGTTTGATATTTCTCACTACGAACGTATTGGTATCCTAATGATACCTCAAATTCGACCGGGGCACCTGTTCCAGCTGGATCATAACTAACATCACCAACGCTTGTCGGAAACGCACCTACTAATGTGAATTGACTTACACGATTTAATTGAGTGTCTAGCTGCACAAGATCGACAATCGATGTCTCTTTAGCGATAAAATAATTACCTGTACTGGTCGCATCATCAAATGTATCTCGAGTCCAGTTTAATAATAATGTTCTCAAGCTATCGACACGATCACTATAAAAGCTCAACGTATATTCACCTGTATATGTGGCTCCACCCGGTACACGAAAATTGAGACCCATGTATGGTACTTCAGATACGTTAATTGTCCGTCCTGGAATACTACCTCCCTTGGCGTACACTAGATCATCCTCTGTGATTGCGAATGACCCGTCTGCGCTTTGAATGTTTAGTACTCTGAATTGAAAATCACGACTGAAATCTCTTTCTTGTGCGACTCTATAGAAGTCCGATATTGTTTGTCTTACATCTGGCATAAATTTGTCCTCTTAATTACTTAGTCTTACGACACTAATTCGCTGAAGTCCTGTCCGGTTCTAGTTGCATAGAAGTTAACTAATATAAACTCTGCAGCACGTGTGGGTTTAATGTAGATGTCAACTACCAACTCATTCCGGTCGATAACATCAGATGAATTATTACGATCATCACATACGAGTAAGTAATCGTACATTCCTTGGGTATTCTTAACCTCTTCGAATATTGGCCTCAATACGTTTAATACTTGTGTTCTTGTAAACAATGTGTTTGGTTCAAAGACGAAATATTTGACTGTATTCATGACTGCTTTTTGTAGATACAAGAACAAGCGACGAACATTAATTCTATCAAATGCACTCGGTTTAGCTTGCATGGTCTTTTGACCGAATATTGCGAATCCTTCATTCGGGAAGTTGGCTACCGGATTTAATCCGATCTTGTATAATTGATCGCGCTCCTTTTGCTTTGGATAGAATGCTAAGTCCTGTAATCCACTGAGCAAACCTCTCGTGAAGCCTGCCGGGGCTATCCATGGATAAAAGTTACTATCTGTGTTACCCATAGCTGCAGCAGCGAAACCACTCATTGGTACCCAAACGCCGCGGTTTAGTGCCTTATCATTTGTGAAACCCCAGTTAGCGTATGTTGTACAGTAACTACTATTCTTAGTTCCACCTGTCATCATGTGGCGCAACGGCCAATATACGTGTTGTGAGAAATTAACTCCTGCTTCACGTTGCTTACTGGTTAATGTTTTACTGTTTCTACCTTGAACAAATATATATCTCAATGGATCTGCAATAAATATATTATCTTTACGTGCATGTTGACTAAAACTCTTGAATGTATCAAAAATAGTATCATAGTTTGTTAAATATCTTATCTCACTACGGTTATCTATTATTTTAGTTTGATATAATCCGTTACCACTGAGACCAGTACTACTGACTACATGATCACCTATAGGAAAGTGCTCTTCATCATCAAAATGCTCAACTGTACCTCCATCTGTACCAACATAAATCGTACCCAATCCAGCCTCAACAGTAATGTCGATAGGGAACAAGTCAAAGTTGTCAGCTAGTTCGAAGATTCTATCTAGTTTAGCCGGAATGTTTCCTGTTTCACGTGCTTCAGCCATTTGCTTACGATATACACCGTGTGGATATACATTGTTCGCGTGTTTTGCTTGAGCATCACCTTTACGTTGCAATGATTGCCATGATTTTAAGTATAGACGATCTTCTTTAAGCTCTGCACCATTCATGAAGCCTTGGTCCACTTTAAAGTCTGTAACTTCTTTAGCAAATACAGGTGTGTCTCCATCGGTAACAATCTCGTCATAATAACGTACATCCTTAGCTGTAAGTACTCGTACCTTCTTTGTTGGGTATCCAGATTCATCCAACCAATTACCAGCTGTCTTGGAAATCCCTTCGTTCATCTTCAGGTAAAGGTTGTTGCTATTTTCAGCTTCACTCTCAATGAAGTAGGATACCGCTGTACCACCAGTTGATAAGAAGCGTTCTCTAAAATAATTTGTACTACCGATGATACTGTCAGCAACCATATAATCAAGCTTTGTTGCGTCTGGTTCGAGTGTAGATTGACGTACTTTGAATACTGCAACAGTTAGGATATCAGAAAATTCATCAGTATTGAGATCAAACTCACTGAGGTTTTCAAGAGTCTCACTCATGCTACCATCGAGACCAATTTGCATCTTGTTACCATACTCATCAAATGCTGAACCAGCACTTAAAGAGAAGGTCAACCTGCTCTTAGTTCCGTCATTCTCGTCAGGTACATTAACATACCCACCGGTTGTTCCACCAAGCTTTTTGCTTAAAGATTTGAGTCTACCAACACTATCGAAATCACTAGCTGGGTTAAGATTGGTGTTATCAGAAATTCCTAAGTAATATCCTTCGAATTTTTCATTAACAACAAACTTTTTATCATTCACTATCATTAAACCAGCTCCTCCCTTGGTTAACAGATCGTTGAACTCACTAAATTTTTGATTAGAAAACTTACCAGCTTCTGTTTCTTTGAGTTTGACTTCACCTTTAATTACCTTTTGAAAAGTACTGTTATCGAGCTCAATGTTGCTGGGTTCTGCAAGATAGTATCGATCACTTGAAGATAAATCCCATCCAATAGCATTAACTGCATCTGCAATGAGGCTAGCCACTTCAGGTATCTCGTATCCCTTTAGAGCAGGTACACTCAATGGGTCACCAGCGTTCTCTTCTTTCCAGAATAAATTATCTTGCGAGTAACCACTTAATGTTGGACTTGCAGCCAATACACTATCCACAGCATCTTTGAGTGTTGTTACACTGTAACCACCTCCTGGGGATGTTGCTCCAAACTTCCATTCGCCTTGAGGTACAACCTTAGTACTCAAAGATTGATCAACACCACCACTGAAGGTAATTGATGTATTGTCTGTTATTGAGTCTGTTGCAATTATTATATCTGTACCACCTACAAGTGTGAAGTTCCATGTTGTATCTGGTATCTGGTTTGCACCAGGCCCGGATACTGATATTCCAGCAGCGTTAGCTATGGCTGTTATTGATGAACTACCATCACCTTCGATTGATATACCAGAACCTAAGTTACCAGTTGATTGAGAAGTGAGAACAACTTCATCAGAGGTTGTTGTCCCGTCATTTAATATAAAGGTTGTTGTGGCTTCTGCTGCAGTTGCTGGGGTGTCTTCTAAACCACCAGTGGCTGTTAATTCGCTAGTTGCGTCTAGTGAGTTGATGAGTTCTCTACCTGTAACTCGACCATTTGCAAAAGCTGCAGTGACTGTTGAACCATCAACTGTGACTGAATTCGATGGCTGACCGACAATTATACTGATCGTGAGGTCATTTCCAGCTTCTCCAGCAGTTGTTGCTACGATGTCGTAACTCTCTGGAGTATCAACTGCACTTGCCTGTTGTGATAATACATAATCTCCACCGGCGTCAACAATACGTGCATCAGTTGGGTACCAAGCAACTAGTTTTGTGTCACTCTCGATTGAATTTGTTTCGCTATTAGCGAGATCAACCATAATTGGGCGAGGAATAACTGGAAATACTTGAACACTATATTTATCAGCGACTGTTGTACCTGCACCGGAACCGTATGGTAATCTTGATACCAGAATGTTGGCTGGGCTCTGGAATACCGCCTTGACTGTATGGTACATGTACCTTTCAGCTGCGTTTGATGGCAAACCGTAGATTTGCTCGAATTCGCTCAAACTGCTAACAGTGAGTAACTCGTCAGTTGGTCCTTGGTTTGCGAACCCTGGTATAAATACCGTGGTCCCTACTGGTAATTGTGGTCTTAAAGAAAGATCTACTTCTTTAATTTCGACTCCGGGGGATTGTATTGTTCTTGCCATAATTGTTGCCTTCTGAAATTATTTATTGATCTCCGGGATAGAAAATCGGAAAATATTACAACAAAGTTGGAGTGAGCTTCGAGAAAGAAAATTCAAACGTGGTTTCAATTTCTTCTGTCGTCCTGTAATTATAGTCAATACTACCAATGCTCACAGGAACCACACCATAATAATCAAATCGCACTGTTTCATTATTATATTCATCTAAGGTGTATAATGTCGCAGCTCCTTGATATTTTTTAAACATAGATTCCGTTGATTTGTGTTCTGTGCCTCTCAGAAATATTGCATCACGGTCATCATTTAATATATCCAACCATTTCCAGATTACCCAATAGTTATTAAACCGGTTATCAATGGTAAAGTTTACACTAACATTTGGATACGCGGGTCGACTGTGAGTACTGAACTTTACAGCCTGGCCGCTATATCTTATCTCACCACTATCGACTCTCACTTCCGGGACAACTGCACCATACACGCTAAACTGTAACTGGTCTGGTAATATAGCGTCTGGTGCTCGGTTTTGGGAGCTTGAGTATGAAATGTCATTCATTGCCTCTGGTAGTGTGAGTACGAATAAGAATTTATCTTTCTTACTCTTATTCAATATTGATTGTTGTATTGCGTCGCTCATATAAATTTCCAACCTTGTTCTTCTAGGTCTGTTATTTCCTTCTCTTGAAATGTAGTTTCATTACTGCCTCCCATAGCCTCACTATCCATATATACAGGCAATGTGCTAAATCCATCGGTTATTCTCTCGTCATTATATAATGATAGTGTGCCACTGAAGCTCTTCTCACCATAATCTGCACTCTCTATAATAGCCGGCTTATTGTTCTTATCAAATTCAACTATCTCAAAATATTGTTCAGTTATTGTAGTCTCGAGTATCATCAATGCCCATATTAAACTCATAACTCTATCATCATGTATGTTAGTACCTTTGACTGCTTTCCATGTACCATTAGGGTATCTAACAAACGTTTTAAGTTCATCTAGTGTGGATTGATCGTGAAGCACTACAGAATAAACCTCACTCAACCAATATTTCATGTTAACCACACCTTTATACTTCGTATTAGTATGGGCAATCACTCCGGGGCGATCGTACTGCTGAGTTTTGCTCGGAGTGTAGTTGACTATATTCTCATAACCATAGACATTCTTTAATGTATCTACTATCTGTGCACCACAATTGTTTCTCTCAATTAAAGCCGGCGGGCTTCCCCATTGCTGTAATATTTCGAGTAATTTTGTCGTGAAATTGTATGGGCTTATTGTATTACTGTGGTATACAGCTACTTGCTCAATTTCCGTCAAATCTGTTATGTCTAATACCTGTACGACACTAGCCGCTTCACCAACACCTTCTGATATATCTACACCAACAGTATATGTCTTTGATTCATCTGGTAATGACCATATATGGTAGTGACCGTCCTCAAATATATGATCCGGTTTACGTAGAGTTAGTGAACACTTGCGTATCAACTCTTCATCTAACACACTCTCTCCAGTTTCGATGAACTGACAACCAAATTCCTGGTCAAATATATCTGTACTACCAAGTGATTGTACTGTCTCTTGCTTCCATTTATCATCACGACCGGGGATCTCCCACCAATCGATTCTACTAGCACACCAATTATTTTTACCTTTGATTGCGTTACTATATAATTCATGAAACAGGTTACCAGTACCGTTTGGTGTACTCGCTATAAAGATCTTACTTTTTTTACTAGAGGATATTATAGGGTAAACTGATTTCCAGAAACTCTCAACTAAGTGATTATCAATAAACGCGAGCTCATCCAATACTAGACAATTACAACTATCACCACGACCTGCGTCACTACTTGTTGTGCTTATTCCGATACTACTACCGTTTGTTAACGTCATGCTCGTCTTACCGTACTCAACAACACCAGGCTTTAGCCAGTTGGGTAATTGTTCGTACGCGAGTCTAATACGTTTAAATATGTTTATGGCTGTTTGTTCCTTATTCGCTACAACAAGTATTCGCTGATCTTCAAGAAAGCATGCGACCCATAGTGTATATATTGTCATCATTGTGGTTTTACCAACTTGTCTTGAAGCGAGTACTATATTGAATCGATTATCTCTTAATGCTCGTAAGACTTTTTTCTGACATTTAAATAGTGTTATTCTTTCCTTACCTCGATCCAGGTTAACTATTGTAAAGAAGTTTTCCGCAAAGTATAATAAGTTTTTACCGCACTTCTTTAAGTCAGACACCATCTTTGGGGTCCAGTCAAACTCAGCTTTACCTGTAGGAAGATTACGGTTACCCATATAGATGTTCTTGTCCGAACCATTAAAATTAGCTTGAGGTTGATGTATTTCGGTCATTTTCTATAAGTATTTATGTGAACGAATCAAGAGACACAAGAGATATTGAGCAGGCTTATGGTCTGATTATAGAAAATGAAGACAATAAGGTGTGGAAGTCAGGTAGCTGTCCTGAAGCACTAGGAGATTCTCCTTTGGCACATGATGTCAAGCCAGAGACTAATAACGCTGAGGGAGCGGAGGAAAATATTGTGAAGCCAGAGGTGTCTGCGAAGGATAATGATTACTATATCAATAAAATAAGTGAGCGTCTTAAAGAAAACAAAGAAAAACACGGGAAAATTGCCAAAGAGGAAATAAATACTTCTAGAATTATGAGCGACGAAACTAAAAATATCTTTGATAAACTATACTCAACGATCATGGAAGGAGATGACCCCTTTGCCGATCTCGACAGCATGGGCGGAGAAGGCCTTGATGATGAGATGGGAGATGATGATGAACTAAGCCTAGGTGGTGATGAAGTCACATTAAGTCTTCCACGTGATCTAGCAGAAAAATTACATGAAGCTTTGATGGACCAACTCGGAGGAGATGGTGAAGAAGGAGAAGAAGGCGATGACTTCGGAGACGACTTTGGAGACGAGAATGACGAGATGTTAGGAGACTCAGTTGTGAGTGAACCAGATCCAAAACCACTTGGTGGTCATGGTGATCGCTCACATCCATATGCTGGTAACACAGGTTCTGGTAGCAATAAGGTCAAAACCTCAAAAACTAGCAGTACAGATGGAGGCCATGCTGATGGCGGTTCTGTTAAAGAAGATCCAGACCCAAAACCACTTGGTGGACATGGTGATCGCTCACACCCACAGGCTGGTAACACAGGATCTGGCAGTAACAAGGTAAATAATCCTAAGACAAAAGCAATAGGAGACTAATTAACAATTTAACCCCCAAATCACAAAAAAGAGCCGTTCATTTGAACGGCTTTTTTTATAAATACTTTTATGAGCCTATTTGAGCAGAGATTTAATATATTGCTAGAGTTCGAAGACTACCAGCAGCAAAAAAATAAACCTGCCGGTAGTCCATGGCATCGAAAGACGATGAAAGGTGGGGGTGCTGTAAATCAACATCAAGTCGCGGATAGATATAAGGGTAGATACACCGGTGATAAGGAATTTACATATAGCGGGGAACTTAATAGTAAGATTGAGTTGCTACGGAAGAGGGCTAGTGACATTCAGGTGTTATCAGATGTTGATATCACTCACATTCTCAAAAATTATCCAATTGAAGAGATACCTAGAGATAAACCAAAGAAATTGAGTAACTCAGGGATGATAGTTTACTGGGACCCAATAAAAGATTCATATATATTAAAGCGTGATGAGTGAGATAGACGATATTTTTAAATATAATAATGGATTGCGTTTTTTAGATAAACAAAGCAACTGTAATGAGCGTGAGAACTATAAAGGTTGGTGGTTGGAGCAAATATACCAATATGGTACATTAATTGACTATTATAAAAATAACACCACCCTAGAAACAGTTGATCCTCTATATGGAGAAGAACCTACACAGGTTTTCAGTCAGTCGGTTAAAATGATATTTGCATTAACCTTAAATGAAAACTCAGTTGTGTTGCAAAAGTTTGGATTGATATCAGATGATGAGTTAACTGGATTCATACCAATAGAGAGTTATACAAGAGCTATGAGCTCTGAAGATGTGCCAAACCCGGAACCAAAAGCTGGTGATGTCATCGAGCTTACAGAGTTTGGTTCGAGTCGACCTGGTAATCGTGGTCCTAAGAAGTTTGAAATAACCGAAAGACTGGATCAAGACGTCGAGCAACTGAACCCATTATTAGGTCATTATGTGTGGTTAATAAAGGGTAAGAGGTTCGATTATAGTTACGAACAAGGTATTAGTGTAGAGACCGGTCTAGAGCAACCGACGGATGATACATACCACGGTGGTTTGAGTGCAGATGATGACACTAAACTAGAGGATGATCAGTATTACTTCGAGGATGTTGATAGAGACAGTAGAAGCATATTTGATTATAGCGTCTACGGTGATTATGATGATATATACGGTGGATATGACGATTAATCAGTCATATTATTGTATACATTACTATAGTCCGGGACTTGCTCACTTCTGATTTCAGAAATAAATGATTCTGCCTCAGATATCGATCGAAAGGTTAACTCTCTTACATCACCACCTCCAGTAAATTTATAATTATAGTCTTCTTCAATTTTTGAGATACGTGATAATGTATATATTGTACCCGGGTCGAGCTTCTCTTTCTGTTCACTAAATGACGTTGACCGAGTGCTCATTGATCTAATCTGAGCACCTGTCATACCCGGTTTGACTCGGCTTACTGTTCTCTCGCTTATTTGAATTTGTGTGCCTATAATATAGTGCATATTTTTTCTTTTTTAAGGTCCTCTTGTATCTCGAATAGCATACTCTCGGTACGTTCATCAATATACTTTTGGATAGCGATTGGTTTCACCCAGTTAATGTCCTTACCCTTCACACCTAATTGTGAACTCTTCCTATCAATTATATCTACCGCCTCAATCAAGCATGCCCAGCGACTTATTTCGTATTCTGATAAGTCGTAAGACTTACCTTTAGGTGATGTTAGTGTTACCTGTGTGTTTTTATGTTTATCTACGTCTATCATTAAAATAGTTTTTTGTTATTTTTAAAATGTATCCCATTAATTGTGATATTAAAATATTATCCATCCGCACACTAGTATCATATTGCTCTAGACCTCTGAAGACTTGCTGTATACCTTTGCATATATTCTTCATATTTCTCTTATCTGATTTTGTTAGTGTGCTGTTGTTACAACAGTAATTATATGATATTTCTGACAAATTAGTCAACATATCAATATTACTATAATCCTCACCAACAATACTATTAAATCCGGTGCGGAATGCTTGTCTTGATTCATAGTCTTTACTATTAAAGAAGTTATTCATACAGTCACATAATTGATCGAACGTCATCTCTACAGGCTTTTGGTCAGCTGATGGAGATTTTGAGGTGACCTCCTTGGCAGAGTCGTAGATACTATTTGATGGTTGGTTTTCTTGGTTCATTTATATTATCTTTTATGTATTCCTTAACTGAAAGGCTATCTCTATCGATTATATCTGTCTTTTGTGCTACTGTTATGTCTATATAGACTGAATTGCTCTTCCCACAACTATCACAAACAAAATCATTAACCTCGTCCATTCTAACAGGTATAAAGTTCATCTTCTTGCAGTATGCACAGTCAGCATCAACACCTTGTTGTGAATATAGCTCCAGTCTTTGTGTTTCTTCTCGAGCTAATTTGATGGATGTGATATGCGTTATGATACTATTCCATATAAAAGATATTGTTAGCTGCATGAGCATGAAAACAATGAATGATTTATTAAAATTATATTCGAAAACATAATTACAAATAGTTGCGCCCACTAGTGACAATACTACTGTTACCAGTAGTGATATTAATATACTTCTAATCATGCGTGGAATTCGTCAGTTGCGGAACCAACCGACAACCCATCAAGATCCTGAACAACGTCTTTAATTGCGTCACATATCTTGGATAATTTAGTGTGTACTTTTTTGACTGATTTGAATGCACTTTCATTATCCTTAATTATACTGTATTTTGCTGAATCTGCAACTTTAGAACGTATCTCTGATGTCTTAACATATAGATCTCCTATCTGCTCACTCAATCCATCTTGTAATGGGTATGGTAACCTGTTAGGTGCCTTGCCCATCTCTTCCTCCCAGTTTTTAGCCTGCTTGATCAAATCAAGTAGCGTTACTTTTTGTGGTTTTAGAGACATGGCGGATTGCCCAGGGCCTTTACCTACTCCTAGGTAATTATTTGATCCTACCTGTAAATCTTCAAATAATACCGTTTTTTTGTTTTTTTCTTCTGACATGATCATAAATACTTATACAACACGGATAAATAATTAAAGGTATGAATGTATTTCAAAAGAAGTTTTTTAACTTGATTCAAGAAGCACCGGAGGAGTTACCGGTTTCTTCAGGAGATGAATCACAAGCAATTGCGGACACTATGGACACTCCGGAGGCTGCTCCGGCTCTAGACATACCAGACAATCCAGAGATTGCACTCAAAAGACAGCAGAGTGAAAGAACTATACAGACACTGACAACTTGGATTGGAGAAGTAGAGAATTTTATTGACTATTTAAATGGTACTGAGACTGGTTCAATTAATGCACAATTGAATGTTGCAGATTGTGATAGTATATTAACGGATATTCAACGTAGTGAGAGTAAAAAAATCTCTCGCCTCGCACAAGATCTATCAGGTCTCGGTGAATCTTTAAAGCAATACCTATTATTAGCTAGAAGGAAAGAATCTGGTAGTGATTCTATCTAAGTTGCTTTAATCTTACAATACCTCTGAGACCACAGTACGTATTGTCGAGTATAAACTTACTTGAGATTTCGTTTATATCGAAGAATATACACATTTCGTTAATATCCTTAAATCTCTGACCAATATCCTTAGGCCAGATAAATACACACTGATCATCCTTGAGTAGTATTTCTGATTTTTTTCTACTAGGCTCATCTTGCCACTGACTATCTAATACCCAGATGGTTTGCTTTAGAAACAATCGATCTAGTTGTTTTTGTTGCTGTGGAGTATATGTTGATCTACTTCTCTCTTGTATACCTGCGACAGCAACAGAGTTTTTGATAAAAAATGCATCTATCGGGCCTTCTGTTATGAATATATTGTCAGCTGATGATTGTATGTTATCGTAATTGAACAATGATTTTTCACTATTCATTTTAGAGAGATATTTCGGTCGTGTGTTGTCTGGTATAACCGTTCTAGATTGATAGAATATACAGTGACCTTTATGATCGTAGAATGGTATTATCAGTCTATTTTTATGTACATTATCGGATAGACTGATATATACCGATTTAGGTCGGTTTATTGCTTTGTTTAATTTTCTGGCGACTATCAATTCCGCTGCGGCTCGTACCACTTTGTTGTCCTTATAGTAATTTAGTTGATGCTTGTCAAACAAATTGATACAGTCAACTGGTAGATCAGATACTTGCCGGATAACTGGAGGTTCTTCAATCTCCTGTAATCCATACTCAAAATCACCTTGCTCGATCTGTTTCATTACTTGATCGAAGGGAATTTTTTCTATTTCCATCAACCATGCAACAGGTTTACTATACCACCCACAATTATGACAACAAATTACTGTGTCTTTTGGTATATAATAACACCTACTCTTCCGGCCCCAGCTAGAACCCTCCCTACACACAGGACAACCTCCCATGTAAGTGTTGGTTGACTTTATATATTTCGGATAACCGGCGTGCTGGTAGAATTTTTGTATTACATACTCCTCTGGTATTACCATAGGTATATTATATGTACAGATACTAAAGGTTACAACTTAATTCTGTATATCCTCAATCTTAACAATACCCTTCTTCACAAACCTCCCGGAGTCTGGGCAGTACCAGTGTGCTTCCGTGTACAGCTTTCCATCACTCTGGCGAGTTCGTATCTGTGGCCTTATAGGACTTCCGGAGAAAGGTGATGATATGATAACTGGCTGAATATATGATATGCTCATATTGTTATTTAGGCAAATTTAGACCATTTACAATACTCTCTAAGGTTGTTGTTAGGTTATTGTCACTGAATGTTGTTTTCCAGTCATCAATCTTATTCAAAACTAAACTCATGTTTAGTGACTCACATCTATTTGAGAATGCTTCAAAATCTGGAGAGTGATCGTGCAGTTTATCATACTGCTCTTGATATAATTTTATATCGCTGGGATGCTCCAGTTCAGCATGATTCAAATCAATGACTTTTAGATTCGTAAAATATGGCTTGAGTTTCTCCATACCAATCTCCTCAACTAACAGCTCGTCTGTAGGATATTTAGTGATGTATTTCTTCGCAGTTTTAGGGCCACACTTGGGTACTCCAGGTAAATTATCTGACTTATCACCCATTAGTGACTTATATCTAATGAACTGATCCTTACACACACCTACAACATCTTCAAAATTCTTATGATCTATAACAAGGTCTTTGATTGGACTGTATACCTTATTATCTTGATCTATTAACTGTAACATATCTTGATCCACACTCACTATAACCTTCTTGCCAGGGATGTTTTTTGATAACCAACAGATAACATCATCAGCTTCTAGAATACCAGGGTACATATTCTTGATACCCAGGTCATTTAAAAACTCAGTAGTCAAATCCTCATGGCTGAAGACCTTAGCGTTCTTTTCTTGATCACGATTAGCTTTGTACTTTACATCTTTTGATAATCTTCGATAATTCTTAATACCTCTTATCAGTCTTTTGTCCCACACCGAGTAGATGTTATTACAATTAAACATCGTCGCATACTTCTTAATACTCGTTAAAAAGATATATGACGCGTTGACGTTAGTCCTTGTGTTCTCCGCTATCCATACCGCTCGATGCAGCAGGTTGCTTGAGTCTATTAATATTGCTTCTAGCTTTTGATTCATTATATTGTGCACAACAGATTTCATATACATTATCTGGTAATTTCCGGATAAGGTCAACTATTTTGTTATCTACACCTTCCTTCCATTGTGCTTTTGTGATGGACATGACTTCATTTTCCGGGAGAACCAAGAAATTAAACTCATCATCAGTAGTACTGATATAAACCAGGAAGAGGCCTTTAAATACACCGTCCCTTACTGCAAATATTTTTTTCTGCAGATTATCTCTCTTAAGCCACTTCAATTTTCTAATTCAGATGATATGTCCATAGTATCCTTCATCCGTTGTATTGAGAAATTTAAACTCTTTATAGTGTCTGGGAGGCGTAAATCTAGATCGGTTATCTTAGCATCAGATAACACACAATTCGATCGCCCAGTTTTAGTGGTTTTATATAACTCATCTAATGTAATTGTTTTCCATCGGTGGTTTTGTAAATCATGTTGTTTTAATATGCTTATAATATCAGATGTCTTCACTGGTTGAGGATTTACTACATTATATATACCATATGCATGTCTTTTGTCAGCATCTAAAATATCTGCCAAGAAATACATTATAAAACCACACATATCTTCGAGACTTGTTAATGAGTTTTCCTGATCGATGATATTATCATATTTCAACAGCTTGGTTATGATGTTTCTTTCAGACCATGTGCTGCAGAAAGGCATCCGGATGCGGAAGATGTATAAATCTCGATCTTTGAGTGTCATCTCACATGCATGCTTGGTTTTGCTATACCAACTACTAGATGGATTCAACAAACCGAAATTGGGTTCATCTTCTTCTGTAAATCTCTTATGATATCCATCAAATATGCACCCACTTGAGATGTGTATCAATCTAACACCTGCATCCTTACACGTCTTCTGTATATTTACAGGTACTGTAACGTTATAATACCAAGTATCCTCTATATTGTCTTCACATGCGTCTACGTTGGGTCTCCCAGTGTATCCACATGTATTGATAACGAATACGAAAGGATCTCTCTGTTTTACAATGAACATAAACAGTTTGGACCTGTCTGTATAATCTAATTCTCGTTTAGATACATGAGTCACATTATAGACGTTGTTCAAACACTCAGCGAGGGCAGTACCTACATACCCTTTGCCTAATATCAACACTCTCATCAAATTAACCCTATTGGAGGTTGTGGGTCACTATACTTCGCGAAGAACTTCTGTAATAGTGCACTCAATGAATCACTATCCTTCGGTGTAGTTGCATTTACAACGGTTACTGGTTCTCCACCAACCGTGTAACCTAGTATAATAAAGCAACCCAAATGCTCCTCTACAAACGAACTTATCGCTTGCACCTGTTTTTGTGATAAGTTCTTTTTCTTTGCATAATCATGTAGATTTGCTTCTAAAGCAGCTCTTATCTTCAGTGTGAATGCATCGTTATCATCCAGATTGTCATCTTCTGGTTCCTCTTCCTTCTTTTTAGCTCTAGACCGTGATGTTGTCTTTTTTTTAGTCGAGCGTTTACGAGGTGTCTTGTCACTATCTTGAGTCATGTACATTATATTTAAGCTTCCTTCATGTAAAGGCTATCATCTGCTAGTATACCCTTACTATTAAGTAGATTCACAACAACTTCCATGCTGCTTGTTTTGAGTGTGAGATTTTTCTGGAATCTATATCCACCATCATTAAATTCAAACTCCGGTAAGTCACCTAGAGACTCTCTGTTAACATAGCATGTTACGTAGATTGACTCTAAACTCGGGTTGATCATGATGGTCCACTTTCTAGGATCTTCTAGAGAGTACTTCTTCATGATATCCCATATAACGTATCTATTATCCTTCAATCTCTTCTTAAAGTATGACAACGTATGTATTTTATTCTTCATATAAACACTTATCCCACAAATCCGGAAGAAACAATAACTATTTTTCCAGATGATGGTAAATCAATCTGAAACAAGAATACATTTAGATCAGGATTGACACACACATTTAATGTATCGAATCTAATACTGCTAATTATACGCATTGTCTCAAAACCCATTGCTAGTTCCTTCTTTAAGGGTGTACCGGTGAACTCCTCAGATACACATTGAGTGAAGCTATCTACATTATGTCTCTGCTTGTCAGTCAATGTACCATACACCTTTCCATCTTCAACATAAAAATATATCTTATTAGTATCTGTAGTGAATGTGCTAGCTTTTATTAGCTGATTGATAACAGTCGAGGGTATATTGAATTTAAACTCAAAGTCTATCTTCTTTATCTTGTTAATATCAACCGTCGGTGGATCTATTATACCATCTGCTAATAAATGATATTTAAACCCCACACTCTTTGACTTATATTCTAAGTTATTGTTGTTGAATTTAAACTCAACTGTATCCTCTACTATACAAGATAATACTTTGATAAATTTATTAATATCTGGTATATTTAGAAATACAGTATCATTAACATTATTATGTTGTGGTAACGTACAGTTCACAATAAGTGTACCATCGCTGCTAGAGCTCAGTGAATTAAACTCACCGGATCTAACCTTAACAACAGTATTTTCTGATAACTTACTTATTGGAGACAAGAAACCACTTACAAAGCTCTGTTTATTGTCAATTCTTAGTGTTGTCATTAAGCTTGAGTGTAATGCTTTTTGTCTGTTTAGCCAACTCTGTTGTTATTATATCTATGATGTCGATTGGGTCTTTAAACTCTCCGGAGATCTTCGCAGTATTGATCGTATAGCTTACACCTCTTTTAAATTTTGTGATCTTTTTATAATTCTCTATAACTTTCTCCAGCTGAATTACCCTCTTCTCTAGACTTTGATTATCTGATTGAATTGTATTATGTTGTTGGGTTGGTTTAAGTGGAGCACTAACCATAGGTTGTTGAGCAGGTTGCTGAGGCGCGACTGAATGTTGCACCGGAGGAGTGTGAGTTGTTTCACCAACCATATTCTTTAGAACTTGCTTGGGATCAATTTTCTTCGCTTTTATGAATTGGTTTACACCACCAACGTTTTGTTGATCTATTTTATCCAGAGAACTAGAAACATTACCTAATAGACCAGCAACAGCTAATATATCATCTCGACCCAGTTGCCCATCACCTTCATGGTTTCTGTTGTTATATGGATTGGGTTGCTCTTTCGGTTCAGACATCATCTAGACCAGCTAGCAGTTGCTGTACCTTATCATCATCCAACGAGTCATCGTCATCTTCACTAACGCTTTCTGTTTTGGTGTCGAAGTTCATAGGAATCTCTTCATCTAGATCTTTATCTTGTGACTTAGCAACCGGAGTGCTCACTGATGGTTCTGGTACACTAGTACTCGGATCTATACAATGAAAGTGTTCATCTAACATCAACTTTAATTCATCGTATGATTTGCTCCTAAAGGTTTCATCTAGCTTATGACCACCTTCATAGATCTCCTTACTCCGACTATCACTCATTCCAGGGATAGCACCTGGTACAAGAAATTTACTAGATACATATGTAGGGTAATCGCCTTGCTTTTCACACCGCACTCTAAAGGTACAACCATTTTCAGATAGATCAAATATCTTCTCACCAAATTGATCAGAGTCCTCTCCGGAGATGCCTTCCATTACAATTTTATGTAATTGCTTACCGAAGCGTAAGATTTTTACTGTATCATTATTCTCTGGATCATCTGGATCGTTAATAACATACGCATTGACTAACCAGTTTTCACGTCTATAAATAGCATCAGACTTCGCCTTCTCTTCCTGAGTACCAGAGCGATAAATTTTCAATCGATATTCTGAGATCGGGTCTCTGTCTCCCCATGTAGTCGGGCTCAATGCTGTTACATATTGACCAGTACTGTAACTCGTCCAACCATGACTAAAATAATGATAGAAGGTCTTCGATGGATCCTCTATATTTGGTAGTAATCTTATCTCGTAAGAATTACCAGGCTTGGTTCTCAGGATGTCAGCTGTCTTGTTGCTGCTACCCTCTTTTGTGAGAGCATCTTTGATGCTCGCGAACATTGATTTTGTGAATGTACTCATATTTCTCTTATTATAATTTGTTTGGTTTGTATTGTCAACTATTTTTTTATGTTTCTTGTAGTCTTTTGGTTTTCTTTTTTGAAATCTTGTAACACACATACGCTTTTGGTAGTGTATAGAATTTTAATTCGAACATATTAGTAGGTTCATTATAATATGCAATGTATGGAGCCTCGATCCAGTCTTTTACAGATATGTTATGTTTGGAGAGAATGTTTTCAATCTTCCTCAAATATATCCATTCTGGTTTTTCTTCGAACCCCTTCCACCTCTTGCGGAGTTTAAATGGTTTACCGGCTTTTGATCTAGTAGTTGCTAGCCAGCAATTATATATCTCTTTCTGTAATTTAGTTAATATAGGGCCACTCATTTTAAATTTAATGTAGGATTCTCTTGTAGGAAGTTTCTGATATATTTTGATCTATGTAGTGTGGGTTCGAAGTCTAAAAAGCACTTCAGTACATCATAGTCAGTCTCAACATCACATAGCATTTTAAAAATTTCGCGTAGTTCCGGTTCCTTCATGAGGAACAAGAATATATTTGGTAGGTTTAGTTTTTTGTTTTTAACAATACATACATATGAACAAAAACTTAAGAACAGGTGTGTGTATTCACCTTCATATGCTACATCTACCGGGTTTGTGTTTGATATTGAACCTTTAATATACGACATTACATTCACACTGGTTTGAGCATCTTTGTTATGGTTAATACCTGGTCGGTCAATTGACCACCAGATGAATGTTGGTGACCTCCACCTTCAGCGATGTTCTGCGCGATCTTACCTAAATCTAAATCTGGTACACGTTCTTTATTCTTCCGGAAGCTAACACGCTTGGTTCGTAAATTTAACACCAGACATACATCACAGTCATTGTTTTTTATCACATGATGAGCGACTTCATTGAGGCACTTTTCTGCTACTGTTGCGTATAACTTATATGTCTTGCCACCTATAGGTAATTCACCCTTATATACTTCCAATTCAGACAGAATTCGGGCGACCTGTTTGTCGTTGATCCGTATCATGTTTAAGTGAGACTGTGTAAATCCCTTGAAACCTGTGATAAAATCTCTCGTGAATTGAGCTGCGCGATCTCCAACATAATTCCACACGATAACATTCAAGTTGTATGAATCTTTCAACTTTAATTCATAACTATCATAATCATCCGCTAATAGGACTAACATCTTTTGTTCGTCCGTTAGTTTTGTTTTAGGGTATTTTTTTGAGAATAGACTGTATATCAACTTACAACAGCTACTATAATCTTGAAGTATAACTGTCGCATACTTATACTTGTTCTCGTTTGCAACATGGGTATCGTGGTGGTCTATAATTGTAAAATTCTCACGATCAACTAGGTCTAAGTTCGATTGTGATACATCGAGATCAAATATATAAATTTTGTCGTATTTCTCTGGATGGTTTTTTATAGCCCACTTTGTAAATGTTTTTCTGAAATTCGATTGCGAGCAAATCTCATGCTCAACTTGCAGGTTCGTAAACCACTTAAACACTAAGTATGAGCTAAGACCATCCAGGTCACAATCTGAGAATACCGCTATCTTTTTCACTAGTTTGCTATATTTATGTACATTAATTTTTAAGTCAACTCATCACTCAACATACTTAAAGTACTCATTGTATTAGTCATATCAATATCTTGAACCTGTTGAGTTGATTCCTTTAATGTGAGTGTATCATAATCAATCTCCATGATAACACTACCGTAATTCTCACCAAACCGATTCTTCATCACACCGAGCTTCAAAACACCTAAATCAATATCTTCTTCTTCTCTCCATATACTAAAAATTGCATCAGCAGTTGCCGCAAGACCATAACTCTCACCAACAGTATCTAAACCTGGGTTAACTTCACTATAACCTGCACGGTTTAGTTGTGTTGCTGTTATTATAGGACACTCATATACATAGCTAAGTGCTCGTAGTTCTTCTGTTGCGTACTTGATGCGTTCATATGAGTTAGTACCAGTGTCACTTTTTAATAAGTTCACATAATCAACCACAATTGCATCAATCTCAACACCACGATCCACTAACTTCTTTATATAACCCTTTATATGTCGACAGGTGACAGTACTCGGTGGGAACTCTTTGACAATAACGCGGGACTTTGCTTTATTGTGTTTATATTGACTCACGGCACTTTCTATGTCGTCTGTCCGGTTGTGTAAATCTCTAATTGGTATTTGTGTCAAATTGGTTGTAATTCTCTTCGCATATACCAGTTCACTCATCTCGAGGCTAATCAATAACACAGTCTTACCTTGATCTGCCATGTTCTTGGCTATATTACCTAAGAATATACTCTTACCGATATTTGTCTCGCCAGCGAAAACATATATCGCTCTCCCATTTTCTAAAAAACCTCCATCCAGCTTCTTATCTAACCAACTCCAACCGCATGATATTGTGTTGTCTTTTGTTGTCAAGTCAGTGATGTGTCGATCGATCTCATTAAAATAATCCAATCCTAAGTCACTCGCCAGTGTTATTCCACAAGCTTTCTCAAACTTACCTAAAATTGCACTAGTGTCTACATTTCCATCACTCGATGTATCAGCAACTTCAAGTAGCGTGTTATATACCGCCTTCTCCTTCAAGAATTTTTCAGTATTTTCATACAACTCTGACTTGTTGAATTTCTTATCAAAACCATCAAACATCGCAACAGTCTTCCGGAATGCGTTCTTTAATTCATCTGTGGTTAGGTAACTCTTAACTTCGGTTAAGGTGGGTATCGCGCTTCGTGTGTTATAAAACTCTGTTATTATGTTAACGACTGATCTTATGTTCTTGTTGTCAAAGAATTTTTGATCCAGGTGATCTATAATACTAGCTAAGTATGGTTCATCTGTTAGCATATTATATGCTATAACAGTTTCATAGAATTGTGAATCTAGCTGACTCATCTACCGTACAATTCCACAAACTTATCAGCTGATGATGTGAACTCTTTATCGTTCATGTCACTCAGACCCGGGCTGTTGTGTGTAACGTTTATTGGATATGTACCCATTTTTAATTTTTTAATATTTGCGTCAATACAGCTAGCGATATCATAATGGTGGAACTTGAAGTTTTCATTAAACCTCCAACCAACCTCCAGTACACGCTTTAGATCTACAGCTAGAAACAATCCATCCATAATAAGACATCTTCTCGGCCATGGCCCAAACGAAGTGACCATCAACTGATCCTTCCCAACCGGGTGAGTGACTGCTCCGCTAAAATCTGACCTATCTGCCATTAAGTGCCATAAGTATGGTTTTTTGATCTTCATCTTAGTTGCACCTGCGATGCCTATAATATCATAATCCATATTTTGAGTCGCAGTATATAGCTTACCCTTAAGCTTCAAGTCATCAATGTAAACATCATCATGAGCGAATAATATGATATCATGCTTTATTAAGTTTTCTGGAACCAGCTGTCTGTTATAACACTCTGATAGTCCGGTCTTGTTGTTAGCGTTTATGACAACGGATATATCATCCCTTAACTGTTTCAGTGATTGTAATAACGGTGATTTCTTTCCATCATCCTTCGAGCACGTTACTACTAATATTTTTTTCATTTTCATAGAAAGAATTGACTATTTGTTTTAAATTCTCCACATTCTGCTAGACCTTCTGTCGTGACACAATATACAATTCCTTGCTTTAATTCTTGCATCTCAGGAATTAATACACTACTGAAATCACCAGTCTCGATATTACCGTATAATGTACTCCCATTTCTGACAATAAATGTATCGCCGGTCAACTTACTATAAATCCAGCAACTGAATGTACCTTTCAACAGTGAGCATGTCTTTTGTATTGTTAGTACATCCTCCGTCTTGCCGGTTTCGTTTTCATGGCTCATTATTATCTCTTCATCAAATTCAACATTCATCGATAGTAATCCAGGAATTACCTCACTATCAACACTATCAGATTTCCACCAACCAGGCAGATAATCCTCACCGAGTTCCTTGTGATTTTCTAGCACACCATTATGTGCAACGGTGTAATGTACACTCTCAAATGGGTGTGTGGATGCTGGACTGAAGGATCGGTTGATACTGGTAGGAGCTTGTGTATGACCTAAGAATTGCTCATAATCTTTCTGAAAACCATAATGATCAATTAAATCTACTGTACCCTCCTTTTTACGCTTATATGTATCTTTCGCGAGACCTGGGGAGGCATCTTTCATCTTAGAAACATACATCGTACCGACAGCAAAGTCACCACGCTTTTTGTTCTCGTTGTATAGATTTTCAAATCTTCTGAAATTAAAACTACCAAATATACCGCACATATATAGACTATTATATGAATATCGAGATAAATGTCAACATATATATTGATCCCATGGAATGTCCCTACTATATTCAACCGGATCCTTTATACCGGCGTCAATAAATCCCTGTATTCTCGAGCTGCATGCTGGGCATTCACCGCATGCTTTATCACCACCCTCGTAGCATGTCCAGGTTTCAGAGAAATTGACACCAACATTTACACCGTTATTTATTATGTCTTTTTTACTCTTTAATATCAATGGAGCTAGTATCTCAACTCTATCTCTCCGATTTAACGCGTTTACATTATTTATAGCATTTATAAATTCCTGAGAGCCATCCCAATATCCTGCCTGACTATCAACTAGAGCCGATCCGTGATATACTTGAGTAGCACCTATAGACTCTGCATATGCTGAGCAAATCGACAACATCATCATGTTTCGATTCGGGACATAATTGACTGTTTGTGGGTCTCCTAGGACATCCTTTGTCTTTGCTACATCAATTTCATCATTAATTAGTGAACTTGTGTTGACAATGTCCTTAAAAAAATCTAGATTTATAATCTTGTGTGTCTTAGCTACTTTTCGGCAGCTTTGTATCGCGCAGTTCATCTCTCTATCATAATGTCTTTGACCATAATTAAAACTGACCGCATGGACCTCATGGCCCTCACTCGCTGCTTGATATAATATCACTGTAGAATCTAAACCTCCGCTTACCGGTACTACGCATTTACTCATAAAATATATTATAATATATGGTAACATGCATTTCAACTGCATAAATAACATTATGCATAAAAGGAAAGATGATTCACAACTAATATGGGAGAGCTTGAGATCTCGAACTAACCATAAGCAAGACTCCATGGTAAACCAACTCTGGGAACAGGACGTAAAGTATGTCGAGCAATTCCTGATTGATGAAGGATTGATGGATAAAGTAAAAGGAGCATACAAGGGTGCGAAGGAATTCGCTAGTAGTAAATTGCTTCAACCGGTAATGAACTTTTTAGCTAAGATTATAGCAAATGACCCACAGATGGCCGAAAAAGCCAAGGCCGCAGCTCAGAAAGGCCCGGATGCACTACATCAGCTAGCATCAGCTGAGGGTGATCAATCAGTGATGCAGCAAATGGAACAACAACCAGTTCAAGCAGCTGAATCATATCTCTCAAAATTGAAGATGAATGAGTTCATTTGTGAGGCTCTTGTAGATGATGGAATTATTAATGTCAACGAGTCGAGTATAATACAGGAGAGATACATATCCGGTACGGTTCATGCACTTGTCAATGAACATACACACACCCAAGGTATTCCATGGAGGCCAATTACTGAGGCAGGTGGCCAAGATTTTGTTGCACAGTTAAATTCTCTTTTAAAATCCACAAATACAAATCCCGGGAAGGCTATATCAGCAATGTTAGCGGATGATGGACCGGTTGGCACGCAACTGTATAATTTTTTACGGAAGGTTGGGGCGGATCCGGATGTAGTAGATAAAAAGATCGCACAAATACAGCGCACGCAACAACCAGCTAGTCCAGAGGCACCCGAGCAACCAGCTAGTCCAGAGGCACCCGAGCAACCAGCTAGTCCAGAGGCACCCGAGC